>VYLR01000019.1_pt1 | contig 194787 bp, 186 predicted proteins | sample 5114291 | NCBI WGS metagenome assembly VYLR01 (sample SAMN12291774, study PRJNA351875) | freshwater metagenome | isolation source: freshwater lake | place: USA: Michigan, Lansing Lake | collected 2013-08-14 | reverse complement strand
ATAGTGTTGCCAGCTGCCAATGCGGCTGGCAAGGATTGTTGTGAAGATACTCAAACTTTTGCTTGAAGAACCACTCGTGTATTAAATCAATGCTCATAGAATTCCGCTTCCAAACCTGAAATATCCTGTCCTTCAGCAACAACAAGATTGTTGGTCGGGAGACCAACAATAACAAAATATTTTGACCAACGACAACTAAGGTCTTCCACACAGAAAATAATCGCGTTTTAAAAAAGTCGATTCCAAAATACCTACCTGCCTGCTGAACGTATCTTATGATAAATCCATAGCGCTGACCACCAGATCACGCCCAAGAGTCGTTTGACTTTTCTCATCTATTGTTATTAAAAAAAACGAACGTACAAACCAATGGATATTTATACAAACCAACTTGGAGCATTCTTTATCTTTGCCTTTGCCTAAAATCCTCCGGTGCCGTCAGGTCTTCCGAGCTGGCGTTTTGAAAATGCAAATCCAAGCCACCCAATTTCTCGAGACAACATCAACAACTGAATTCTCAGGTCACTAAAGAAAACTCTTTTCAAGGGTCAGGTCGAAAGACCTGACAGCACAGAAAATTGTTTATTCCCCTGATAAACCAACTAATTCATCTGTGGCTAAGTCTAAATCAATATTGGTTTTTGTCCAACTCTTTCGTGTCCACAGTCCAATTGTAACAAATAGAATTGGTATCGTTGATAGCACAAACAAAAACGTTACTAGTGGGAATGCATAGTCTGGTTTACCCAACGCTATTTCCTCAAATAACCTATTGTAAAGTGTGTCTGATATTGCTCTCATAATAAAAAGTCCAAGATTTCCTAAAAATGATAAGATCGGTTCAACAAAATAAATGCAGATGAATGTCGAAATGATGCTTATGATTATAGCTTTTCTGTTTTCAATCGAGAATATTTTTTCCATGGTCAAATCTTTATTTTTCTAATTGCTGCCAACATTGGTGTATCCAAAACTCCATTGCAGATATATTTCAAATATAATAAATAGGCGCAACGGATTTTCCCTATTTATTTATTGACACACTTTGGCACCTCTTCAAATCACAAGCATAAGAAGCTACCCAAAAAGCAATGTACTGGCATCGGCCAGCGATAGTAGCGGAAAGCCCACAGCGAGGAACGAGCGAGGACTTGCAGCGGATAGCGCGGTGCCACCTCGCCTCGAGTGGCAGGCCGTCCAACTCCGCCACGGCTTCGTTGGACAAGCCCAAATAAAACCAAAGTCGTCTGACCGCTTTTTCAATCTACTCTATAGCGGTCTGACGACCAGGAACAAGTCCGCCTCCGACCAGCCTTCGACAAGCTCAGGCTGACAGGTGGTTAAGAAGCTACCACCCGTTAGCTAAATAAACGCGTTATCCGTACTTTTGAAGCCTAAAACCGCTTTCCGATGGCTGCTGCTACTTCCGAGAAAAAAGAGAAAACCGTTTCCATGGCCGGGCATACCGCGCCCGAGCCGTACAAACCCAAAAACAAAGTGCGCATTGTTACTGCGGCCAGCTTGTTTGATGGGCACGATGCGGCCATCAACATCATGCGCAGGATCATTCAGGCCACGGGCGTAGAGGTGATTCATCTCGGCCACGACCGAAGTGTGGAAGAAGTCGTGAACACTGCCATACAAGAAGATGCGCAAGCCATCGCGATGACAAGCTATCAGGGCGGCCACACAGAATATTTTAAATACATGTACGACTTGCTGCAAGAGAAGGGCGCGAGTCACATCAAAATATTTGGCGGTGGCGGTGGCGTGATCTTGCCCGATGAAATCAAAGAGCTAATGGACTACGGCATCACTAAAATTTATTCACCCGATGATGGGCGCGCCATGGGCTTGCAGGGAATGATCAATGATTTGGTGGAGCGGAGTGATTATGCGACTGGGAAGTCAATTGACCATGGACCATTAACCATCGACAATCATGTACGAATTGCTCAATACATCTCGGGCGCTGAAAACTACTTCGATGATCATAAAAAAGCATTTGAAGAAATTAATAAGAAAGCTGCCTTGTCAAAAGCACCCGTATTGGGGATAACTGGCACGGGCGGTTCGGGTAAGTCTTCGATGGTGGATGAAATTGTAAGACGATTTTTAATTGACTTTAAAGACAAAACGATTGGATTGATTTCGGTCGATCCATCGAAACGCAAAACGGGTGGTGCGCTGTTGGGCGATCGAATTCGCATGAACGCCATCAACAACTCACGCGTGTACATGCGCTCGTTGGCAACGCGCCAAAGTAACTTAGCATTGTCGGCTTATGTGAAAGAAGCAGTGCAAGTGTTGAAGGCAGCAGGTTTTGATATTATTATTTTAGAGACATCGGGCATTGGGCAGAGTGATACAGAAATACTTGACCACAGCGATGTATCACTCTACGTGATGACGCCCGAATACGGTGCGGCCACGCAATTGGAAAAAATCGATATGCTCGATTTTGCCGATGTGATTGCACTAAACAAATTTGACAAGCGAGGTGCCTTAGATGCTTTGCGCGATGTAAAAAAACAATATCAGCGCAATCATAATCTCTGGGACAAAAAGCCGGAAGACATGCCGGTGTATGGCACGATTGCTTCACAGTTCAACGACCCCGGCACTAACCAACTCTACAAACATTTGATTGATACGCTCAACGCGAAGACGAATGCAGATTTGATCTCGTCATTTGAGATCACTCGCGAAATGAGTGAGAAGATTTTTGTGATCCCTCCGCACCGTACTCGCTACCTCAGCGAGATATCGGAGACAAACCGAAAATACGATCATTGGGTAAACGAGCAAGCGGAAGTGGCACAGAATTTATATGCAATTGAAAAAGTCAAATCGCTGCTCAAGAGCAAAGCAGAATTGGAAAGCGAAGAAAGCAATCTGCGCTTGAGCCTTAGTCCGAAGAATTGCAAACTGATTGAAGAGTGGCCGGCTAAAGTGCAGCAATACAAAGCACCTTTGTTCAAATTTAAAGTAAGAGATAAAGAACTCGCCATTCAAACGCATACCGAGTCGTTGTCGCATTCGCAAATACCAAAAGTAGTTTTGCCTTCTTACCAAGCGTGGGGCGATTTGTTGAAATGGATGTTGCAGGAAAATGTGCCTGGAGAATTTCCATACACAGCTGGCATTTATCCTTTCAAGCGCGAGGGCGAAGATCCTACCCGCATGTTCGCAGGTGAAGGCGGCCCCGAGCGAACCAACAGACGCTTTCATTATGTGAGCAAGTCGATGCCCGCCAAAAGGTTATCGACTGCCTTTGACTCGGTAACACTTTATGGAAATGATCCAGACTACCGTCCAGATATTTATGGAAAGATTGGCAACTCGGGCGTTTCGATCTGTTGCTTAGATGACGCCAAGAAATTATACAGCGGGTTTGATTTGTCTGATCCCAAGACTTCTGTATCGATGACCATCAACGGCCCCGCACCGATGCTACTCGCCTACTTCATGAATGCGGCCATCGACCAGCAATGCGAAATTTATATCAAGAAGAATGGATTGGAGGAGGAAGTACGCAAGAAGATTAAAGCGATGTATACCAAAGGCGATGCCCCAGCCTATCAGGGAGAACTGCCGGAAGGAAATAATGGATTGGGATTAATGCTGCTTGGCACAACCGGAGATCAGGTGTTGCCGAAAGATGTTTACGAAAAAATCAAAGCCGACACACTCACGCAAGTGCGCGGCACGGTGCAAGCCGATATTTTAAAAGAAGATCAGGCACAGAATACGTGTATTTTCTCAACAGAGTTCGCCTTGCGCCTGATGGGCGATGTACAACAGTATTTTATTGACAAGAGTGTTCGGAATTTTTATTCGGTTTCGATCTCTGGCTATCACATTGCCGAGGCGGGCGCGAATCCGATTACGCAATTGGCATTTACCCTTTCAAATGGTTTCACTTACGTGGAATATTATTTGAGTAGAGGGATGGACATCAATGAGTTTGCTCCTAACCTTTCGTTCTTCTTTTCGAATGGCATCGATCCGGAATATGCCGTGATCGGCCGCGTAGCTCGGAGAATTTGGGCAAAGGCCATGCGTGAAAAATACGGAGCAAATGCGCGCAGTCAGATGATGAAGTATCATATTCAAACTTCGGGTCGATCGTTGCATGCGCAAGAAATTGACTTTAATGATATTCGTACCACGCTGCAAGCATTGTATGCCATTTATGATAATTGTAATTCGCTGCACACCAACGCCTACGATGAGGCGATCACCACCCCTACTGAAGGATCGGTACGCAGAGCAATGGCTATTCAGTTGATTATCAACAAAGAGTTGGGCTTGGCCAAAAACGAAAATACGTTACAGGGCTCTTTCATCATTGAAGAACTCACCGACTTAGTAGAAGAAGCGGTTCTCTTAGAATTTGATAAAATCACCGAGCGCGGTGGCGTGTTGGGTGCCATGGAGACCATGTACCAGCGCGGAAAGATTCAGGAAGAAAGTTTGTATTACGAGACTTTGAAGCACACGGGTGAATATCCCATTATTGGTGTAAATACTTTTTTGAGTTCACAGGGCTCTCCTACTATTATTCCGGGAGAAGTCATTCGTGCCACTACGGAAGAGAAAGAATACCAGATTAAGATGTTGCGAAATCTCCACACTTTCCAGGGAAACAAAATCGATATCTCTATCGATAAAGTGCAAGAAGCCGCAGTTCAAAACAAAAATATCTTTATTGAATTGATGGAAGCAGCCAAAGTTTGCTCGCTGGGTCAGATAACGAGGGCGTTATTTGAAGTGGGCGGGCAGTATCGAAGAAATATGTAGGCAAAAAAAAGAAAGCTCCGACCGGAGCTTTCTTTTTTTTCTATCTATTAGTGACCTTATTTTGTAACTGATGCAGTTACGTTCTTGTCACTCACTTCGAAAGTAGGAGCACCTACCAATTTCTTTAAGCTATATACTACGCCCAAGTCACCGTTGATGTTTATGTTTCTATTGTACACCAATTCCTTGTTACCGTTTAAGATACGAACGTTCACACGGTTGGTTCCCTGATTAGAGATCGCCAACAAATATTTGTTCTCGCCAGCTAACTTTGAAACGTGGATAGACTTTACGATTCCATCTATTACATTTTCTTCAGTCGATGCGGTAGAATAGGTGATCATTTGCTCAGTCACCTGATTACCTGATTTCAACTCAACTTTGTAAGCACCTGATTCCATTCCTAAGAAATTCAATGGACGGATAAAACCATTTGAAGATCTGATATAGTCAGCAAATACGATGTCACCTTGTTCGTTATATACTTTGAAAGCTACGCTGTTCTGACCTGGTTGATGATAAATCACCTTGAAAACACCTGCTGTATTCGTATTCAATACTACAAGTTGCGAGTTGCTTGGATCACTAGCGAATGTAAACACGCTTACCAACACCATCATTACGCTTAATACAATTGACTTCGTTTTCATAATTTGTTTTTTCGTTTTGTTTATGATGCAAATGTACGGGGCTCACGCACGCAAGGCCGAACGTTGTAAGTAAACTTGATTTTAAATCAAAAAAATCGTTTGCGTAAAGTCAACGTCAAAAACAAAACTGAATACCTATCATATCGAAGGGAAAAATGAGAAAATAAAAATGGAAGAAAGAATTAATTCCGAACTCGATTGCATTGATTTTGCTTGAAAGACTTAATAGTCAATCTGGTTTCGTGCCATTTCTCATGCCATCGTACTTACTCGCAAAGACATATTTTATTCACTAGTGTCAAAACCATCTGCACTTAGTGCAAGCGATTGTCAACACCTACAAAATGAATTCTAGTTTAGATGAAAAACATCTTTCGATTTTTCAGCCTGTAGAAGAAGCTGAGAATGATACGTCAATTGATTGAACAAAAAGCTTTCCTTGCGCTCGTCTGCTGCTGAAACAAATTTCAATTTGCTTTCAAAATCCATGCTCAGATCGTTGGCGATATGATATATCGAAATGTTTTTTGTTGACGGGGTAATGTTCATGTGAGCTGCATACTCTTTGTACTTCTCCACTAACTTCACCGAAGTGGATACATGCATGTCCGTGTTCATCATCGTTACATCGCCACCCGGATACAGCTTATCCCTGAATGTGCGATAGAGTGTATCCATCACAAAGAGATCGGTGCATTTTACAATGATGTCAGACTCTCCGCTTGGGTAACGTTTTATGATACTTTCCAATTTTACCAACGCCCCAAACTTCTCGCTGTTTAGCGCATGGTTAAAGTAAATGCCGAAGCTAATGTCCTTTGTTTCCGCGTCATCCAATAATTGACGGTAGCGAGGCTCAAAAATATGGAGGGGAACCATCTCCCCAGGTAGGGGAAAAATGGTCAACGGAAACATGGGAATCTTGATTAAAACACTCATAAAAGAACAAAACAACAAAATCAGCATTAAGTTGCGGTAGTAGTAAAAAAAACCAAGGTTAGAAGCTGATTAAGTAGTGCGGCACAACGTTAAACCGGCTTTGCAACAACGCGTCTCCAGGCAGAAAACTGAGATTCGCAATGAATGAGAAGCCAGCCACTTTTGCACCTAATCGCTTGATCATATTGCCCGCTGCCGAAGCCGTGCCTCCCGTAGCTAGCAGGTCATCGTGCAATAAAACCTTTGTTCCCTTGGAGACAGCATCTTCGTGCATCTCAATAGAAGCAATTCCATATTCAAGGGCATATTCCTCTCTTATTTTTTTAAAGGGTAGTTTTCCAGCCTTGCGGATGGGAATGAAAGGAATGGCCATCTTCTGGGCAATCAGCGAACCGAAAATAAAGCCACGAGCCTCCACTCCTGCCACGGCATCAATCTGATGGTTCTTGAAGTGATCTGCAATGGCATCGACCACGCGTTCGCGCGCAAATGGATTAGCCAATAGAGGCGTAATATCTTTAAATAAAATACCCGGCTTAGGAAAGTCGGCCACATCACGAAGCAAAGGCTTCAGCTCTTCTTCCAATGTAATCATGTATTGGTAATTCTCTTTCCGTTTAAAAAAATCTGATCAATCCAATTATAGCCAAGGCGATAGGGTAAATAGGCAAATGAGGGAGCTGACTTAGTAATAATCAGGTTTGCTTTCTTCCCTTTCGTGATACTTCCATGCGTACTTAACAGTTCCAAACAACTGGCCGTGTTAATAGTTACAGCATTAAATGCTTCTTCGGGCGTCATTTTCATTTTTATGCAGGCAAGCGAAAAGATCAACGGCATACTGCCACTGGGAGAACTCCCGGGATTGTAATCCGATGCAACTGCGATCGGCAACCCCGCATTCAACATTTTGCGAATTGGTGGAAAGGGTAAACCAAGAAAGAAGGCAGCAAAGGGCAAAGCGGTTGGCATCACTTGTGTATTCGTGAGTAACTCAATCTCCTCGTCACCAATATTTTCCAAATGATCTACACTCAACGCCTTTGTGGCCACACCTACTTGCACACCTCCCGATCTGGAAAGTTGATTCGCATGGATACGGGGTTTCATTCCAAATTTTTTTCCATGCTCTATAATTGACATTGTTTCTTCGCGACTGAAAAAACCATCTTCACAAAAAACATCGATATAGTCGGCCAGTTTTTCATCGGCAACGGCCGGAATCATTTCTTCTAAAATCAATCTTAGGTAATTGGGTTTGGTCATTTCTTTGGGCACTGCGTGCGCACCCAAAAAAGTGGTCTTTACTGTCAGCCCCGTTTCCAACCCGATCTTCTTTGCTACCCGCAACATTTTGATTTCGTCTTTCACGGTAAGTCCGTAGCCGCTTTTAATCTCCACGGCTCCTGTCCCCGTTTGGATAATTTCGATGGCTCTGGGCATCGAGCGATCAAACAATTCATGCTCAGAAATAGCCTGTAGTTTTTTTGCTGAGTTGAGTATGCCGCCACCGGCCGCTGCAATCTCCTCATAGCTAGCACCTTTAATCTTCAATACGAATTCCTCTTCACGTGTAGCTGCAAACACGAGATGTGTGTGGCTGTCCACAAAACTGGGTAGCACAAATCTGCCCGAAGCATCTACCTTTTCGATGGCCTCTGCTGGAGCGTCTTCCTGACCACCGTACTCCGCAATCAGTCCGTCTTTAACAGCCAAGTAAGCATTGGAAAGGATGGGCAAATCGCTCATCGAAGCACCGCAAAGAAAAGTGGGTGTTGAATCTCTCACCTGAACCAGACCCTTGATATTCTCGATCAGCAGATCAAAGGCCATGCTACCAAAAATTACTTGCCGAATGATTCAACTTTGTAGTCGAGGTTGGTGCCAAATACAGGGAATGCAATTTTAAACATCATGTAAAAACCCTGACCGGCAATCGAAGGCCGTATACCGACTTCACCACCATAAGACCAGCTCATTGTGCGATTGAATTTACCATCAATGCCTGCACGAAACCCAAAAGAACTGGTTTTAACTGCATTTGTTGAGTAGTCTTGTCCTAAATAAGTAACAGGATCTAGCGTTAACCCTGGTGCAAAAATCACATCGAAAAACAAGGTCAACAATCCATCGTCAAGCCCCTCCTCATATTTTTCAAAGCTGACGGCCACATTTCTAAACCAGGCGGCTGATCCTCCTATGTAAATATTGGTAGTTGATAGGTTACTGAAAACCGCTACATTACTAACAGTACCAGTTATTGGATCCGGAGGAAGAAGTCCTTCTCCGTTGTTATTCACCAAATCCTCATTGGTGAGTCCTTGTTCTTTCAATGCACGATTTAAATCAACTGTACTCTTCCAATGTATTCCGCCAAGCCTGACTCCATAAATCTTTCTCACCTTGCACGGCACTTCCGCCCGGAGGGGCACATTGGCAGCCCACTTGTTGCCTCGAAAACTCTTTTTGTAGAGAACCATCTTCGTCTTTCCTGCTCCATCAAAATCTTTAATGTGGTAGGTTCCTCCGAGCTCCAAATAGTTAAAAATCTGTGGTTTGTTGGTAAAATCTAAATCGCTATTGTCCAATGCGGCTTGGCGATTAAAGTCAAAGAAATTGCTGCTATAGGTTTTTCTAAAATGGGCTTTGAAGTCAAGTTTATCCTTGTAATAATAACTTGCTTCTACCCCAAATCCTGCATTTGCATTGGTGGCAAAAAGCTCTCCATACAGTGGCTGAAACCCAATAAAAAGCTTATTGACAGAATAAGGTTCGTCATAAAGTTCCTCATAAGTGACCGCAGGCTTCTCTTTATTTTCCTGAGCAACCATTGAAAACGGAAGTAACAGCGGCAGGCAAAAAATCAGGAACCTGTTCATAGAATTATTCATTATAGGCCAAGTTAACAAAAAAAGAAGCTTCGCAAAAAAGGTTGAAAGACTCCTTGTATATCAGTTTAACTCGAAAGGTAATTAAAAACGGACTTACAACTAATTGACGCGTAAGTATTTCAATCAATTTGAATCAAAAGGAGCTATTTGATTACTTCCAACTGCCCAGTTTTGAAGCGCACGAAAGAGACCAATCCATTGTCGCGGGTGGGTTGCAGAAAGTAACCAGAGGTGAGTACGCCTGGCAAGACACCAGCTACGAGCAATCCATCTTGAAAATAATTGCCATACAATTGCAAGGCTCTTCCGATATTCATCATAGTCTCATAGCCTTTGATGGCATAATCCGGGGGCATCAACCCATGTTTACCGATGTAGGCTGAGTGGAATTTTTGAAAGGCGGGATTGCTGGGCGAATAGTAATTGGGGGCGATGAAGACCACGCCATTGTCATCAAACTTGCTGTATTCAACCGCATTATCTTGAAGCCAAGACTCCTGCCCAATAACTATGATGGAATCACCTCTAGATTCTACACTGTTGATGATCTTTGTATAAATGACAGGTTCATCAGATGCCACAAAAATAGATCCAATGCTGTCCTTTTTCAACGTGAACTCCAATGGATTTTTCCACTCATCGTATCTTGTAGCCTTCGCTAATTTTTCAAATATGCCGGCCGAAGTTTCACGCCTTACTTCCTCAGCGTACACAACCTTCACACCCAAGTCTAGCGCTCGTTTGATATAGTTGAAGGCCAGTATCGAATCTTTAGGACTCGTGCCATAGTATACCATTGTGGTTTTTTTTCGAGGCATTGTGGCCACCATTTCTGCAGCTTTTTTGCCCATCGTTGCGTGGCTGGGTTGATAGAGAAATGAGAATGGATTTTGCTGAATAAAATCACTGTTGCTCGAAACAGGATTAACGATCAGATTAATCTCATTTTTTTGTGAAAAAAGTTGAACTGCTTTGGCGTCCTCTGCGAATAATGGACCAATTATGAGATCTGCGCTCTTTAATTCAGGTCGCGTAAGAAGTATTTTTGTCGCCTCGGTATTTCGCTCTGTATCGTAGGCAATCAGATCAATTTCAATAGCGGCCTTATTTAAAGAATCAGCAGCGAGTTGCATCCCCTGATATAAATCGAGAATCGGTTGATTTCTTTTTTTCTCGGGACTTGGCTCGAGAGTAGCAGTTTGAAAAGGGAACAACAACGCCACTCGATATCGATCTTTCTTAATGGATCTCTTTTGATCGGGCACCAGAAACTCATCACGTCTCCATGCGTATTTTGTTAGCAACGAATCAAAAAGATTATTTTCTAAAGTTGAAAAACCTTTTCTTCCAATGGCTCTGGCCAAGGCACGATCTACTTCCTTATCATTGGGGTGGTTTTCCCGAAGCATCTTCATCGTCTCCACGTCTTCGATCTTTGAAAGATAGAATCGCTTGAGCGAATCGCACTTGTGGCTCAGCGAACTGTCTTTTATTTCGGCCAGCAGAAGCATTGCTTGAAAAAAATCAGACTGCTGAAAAAACAAACTGGCCAGCCAGAGATTCACTTCATTCAACTGAACCCAAGTGGGGTATGTTTTCCGTATAGCCGAAAATTGATTCTTTGCCAATGTGGTAAACCCCAGCCGTTGCGCGGATAGCGCATAATAAAAAGAGGCATACTCCGGATAGGGATTATTTTTATCATAAACAATCAGCGCGTTGAACCCATCCATGGCAGCACTATAGTTGCCGTTAGCGAATTGTTCTTTTGCTTTATTAAACTGCCTTTTGAAGTCCTGCGAGATTGCATTTCCTCCAAGAGCAAGCAAAAGGATCAACAACAACAATCGTAGGCTTGATTTTACTGAGAGAGTAAAGTGAGAATAACTAATGATCATTCCGTTTCGCTTCATTTTCAAATTATCGAATCATCAAATTGCCACATTGACTAAACAATTACTCCCATTCAATAGTAGCTGGCGGTTTCGAACTGATATCATATACCACCCGATTCACGCCTTTCACTTTGTTAATAATGTCAGAAGATACTTCACTTAAAAATTCATGCGGTAAATGGGCCCAATCCGCTGTCATCCCGTCTACACTAACTACCGCTCGAAGCGCAGCAACTCTTTCGTACGTTCTTTCATCACCCATTACGCCAACTGTATAGACAGGTAACAACATGGCTCCGGCTTGCCATACTTGATTATACAAATTGTGCTTTCTCAAACCTCCAATAAAAATACTATCTACTTCCTGTAATATTCGTACCTTCTCTGGTGTGATATCGCCCAAAATCCGAATGCCCAAACCAGGCCCAGGAAACGGGTGACGCCCTAAGATCAATGGATCTATCCCCAATGTTTTACCTACCAAACGAACCTCATCTTTAAAGAGTGTATTGAGAGGTTCAACTATCTTCAGCTTCATTTTAGCGGGCAACCCGCCCACGTTATGATGTGATTTTATGGTAGCCGAGGGGCCTTTCACAGAAACGGACTCGATCACGTCAGGATATATCGTTCCCTGACCTAACCATTTCACATCTTCAATCCGGTGAGACTCCTCGTCAAAAACATCAATGAAAGTTTTACCTATTGCCTTGCGCTTTGCTTCGGGCTCTGAAATATCTTTTAGTGCTGCATAGAATTTATCCTTAGCGTCAACGCCTTTTATGTTCAGCCCCATTCCTTTGTAGGATGTCAGCACTTGCTCAAACTCATCTTTTCGTAGCAATCCATTGTCAACAAAAATGCAAAACAGATTTTTGCCGATAGCGTGATGGACTAGCATGGCTGCTACCGTAGAATCTACTCCGCCAGAAAGAGCCATCACGACTCGATCATTCCCTAACCTGATCTTCAACTCCGCTACCGTTTTTTCTACGAATTGATCAGGCGTCCAGTCCTGTGCACAACCACAGATGTGAACAACAAAATTTCTTAATAATTCTTTTCCCTGCAAGGAATGGGTAACCTCCGGATGGAACTGGATGCCGTATAAATCAACGCCTCTCTTTTTGAAGGCTGCCACTTTTACAGACGAAGTGCTGGCGATGATATCAAATTCACTTCCCACAGAAGCAATTGTATCTGCATGAGACATCCATACTTGTGAATCAATGGATATCTCCTTCAATAGTGCATTGTGATGATCAACCGTAGAAAGTTTGGCTCTACCATATTCCCTAATTTGTGAGGGTAAGACTAAGCCTCCTGTTTTTTGAGCGATCAATTGAGCCCCGTAACAAACGCCTAAGACGGGTAGAGTTCCAAACAAACTCAGGTCAATATCTGGCGACCCCTCATCCCTTACTGAACAGGGACTACCTGATAGAATGATGCCTTTGATATTTGCTCCAATGGATGGGATGTGATTAAATGGATGGATTTCGCAATAGACGTTTAGTTCCCGCACTCTACGGGCTATTAACTGGGTATACTGCGAACCGAAATCAAGAATTAAAATATGATCTGCCATGTGTAAAAGTAACAAATCCTCGCCTAGTTTATATAGAAAAAGAGTCTTTGACCCCTCATTTATAACGAGAAACACATTTTTTGTACTTTTGACTATGGAAAAGAATCTTCTCGAGAGAATTACCTCTAATGCGAAAGTCTGCGGAGGAAAACCTTGTATCAGGGGAATGAGAATTCGGGTAGCAGACGTTCTTGAATTGCTAGCAGCTGGTCTTAGCTCGCACCAGATTATCGCTGAAGAACTGCCTGATCTTGAAGAAGCTGATATTTCCGCTTGCCTACTTTATGCTGCTTCTAAAGTAAATCATCCGGTGCTTGCTGCCGCATGATACTGATTCTAGATGTACACCTGTCACCATTTATCGTCCCTTGGATAAATGATAATTTTAAGATCGAATGCACCTCGTTCCATCATTTGGGATGGCAAACATTAGAGGACTAAGCAGCTTTTCTGAAAGCCAAAGAAATGAATGGCATCGTAGTTACCAAGGATGAGGATTTCATTGGCCTGTTAGAAAAACACTCAGCACCACCTAAAGTAATTTGGCTGACTTGCGGCAACACTTCCAATCAACGGTTAAAGCAAATATTAACTGCTAACTTAAGTGATGCCATTGATTTACTATCAACCAATGATTTGGTAGAGATAAGCGATTCGGCCGCTACTTAAAAATATCGTAACAACGCTCTTTTAGATACCCGGCTGCATCATCCTGACCGGCCTTGAACGCGCGTGCCAAAAGTCGACAGCCCTCCTTCTCGTTCTTCAACTCAACCAAAACCATGCCTTTGTAAAACATGGCATTCGCATTTTCAGGATTTACAAGCAAGGCAAGATTGAGGTACTCAAGACTCTTAGCATATTTCTCAGTTTCCAGGCAGAAGGATCCGCCATACAGGTAGGCAGGTTCATAAGTGGCATCCAACTCAATCGACTTATTAATGGCAATGAGTGCACTGTCTATATCATCCAATGAATAGTAAGCCAAGGCGAGGTTGGTCTCCAATTCAGGATCATCCGACTGACCTTTCACCACCAAAAAATCTGCCTTCGCCAATTGGTACTCGTTTTTCTGAAGGAACAATGAACCCCTCCACTTGACAAGCTCCAAATTATCCGGCTGCAGTTCAATGGCTTTTTGAATACTCGCCAACTGTCCATCTGCATTATCCAACTCACGACAAATAAATGCGCGGAGCACAAAGGCTTGTGCCACCTGAGGGAATTCTGGAAGAAATACATCAAGGTCTTTCAAAGCCTTATCAAATTCACCAGTGTAGTAGTAGGAAAACGCACGCTTATATAGCGTTCGGTAATCGTCTCGTTCTTTGAGCCCGCGTGTTGTAATTACTTTTGAATAGAGTTTTGACGCTTCTTCAAACTGCTGCCGGTTCATCAATGTGTCTGCCTCAGTTTCCCATTGGGCATATTGTGCAGGTGCGGCAGTATGGAGCAAAAACAAAATGACCAAACTCAAATAGAGTCTGGTCATTTTAAGGTTACCGATAAAAAGAGCCACTGAAGACACTTTATACAAATAAGGTTAAGCCGTCACCGTTGCCTTATTGGCATACCGTTTACGGTCTGTTTCGTTCAAATAAATTTTTCTCAAGCGGATCGACTTTGGTGTTACTTCCACGTATTCGTCTCCTTGAATATATTCGAGTGCTTCCTCCAATGAAAACTTAGTAGCTGGGCGAATCGTCATTTTTTCTTCCGATCCCGTGGCACGCATATTCGTCAGTTTCTTTGTTTTGGTGATGTTAATCACTAAATCACCACTGCGATTGTTCTCACCGACTACCTGTCCTTCATAAACTGAATCACTTGGATCAACGAAAAACTTTCCGCGATCTTGCAAATTGTGCAAGCTGTACGGAATGGCTTCTCCCATTTCCATACAAATCAACGAACCGTTTATCCTGCCTGGAATCTCTCCACGGTAAGGCTGGTATTCTTTGAAACGATGGGTAACCACGGCCTCGCCAGCAGTTACGTTTAATAAGTAGTTTCTTAATCCAATGATACCGCGGGCAGGCATAATAAATTTCAGAATCATCCGATCGCCTTTGGGATCCATGTTGGTCATCTCTCCTTTGCGCTGCGATACGGTCTCAATGGCTTTACCTGCAACCGACTCGGGTAAGTCAATCGTTAACTCCTCCATGGGTTCGCACTTCACGCCATCAATCTCTTTAAAAATAACTTGCGGCTGCCCGATTTGTAACTCGTAGCCTTCTCTTCTCATTGTCTCGATCAACACGGATAAGTGAAGAACCCCTCTACCGAAAACCAAGAAGCTATCAGCCGAGCCAGTATCACCTACTTTCAATGCCAAATTTTTCTCCAACTCTTTATCCAAACGATCTTTGATATGGCGAGAGGTAACGAACTTACCTTCCTTGCCATAAAATGGGGAGTTATTAATCGTGAAGAGCATACTCATGGTCGGCTCATCAATTTTGATTGACTTTAATGCTTCCGGTTTTTCCAAATCAGAAACGGTATCTCCAATTTCAAAACCTTCCAAACCCACTAATGCGCAAATATCTCCCGCAATTACTTCATCTGCTTTCTTCTTGTCGAAACCTTCAAAAACATATACTTCTTTGATACGTGTTTTGACGATAGCGCCTGTATCGCGTTTTACTAACGCTACAAACTGCCCTGCTTTCACGCTTCCACGCTGAATGCGACCAATAGCCACCCTCCCGATATAAGAGGAATACTCTAGTGACGTGATCATTAACTGAGTAGGACCTACATCAATTTTTGGAGCGGGAATATATTTGATAACGCCTTCGATAAGCGCGGTGATATCTGTAGTTGGTTTTTTCCAATCATCACTCATCCAGCCTTGCTTAGCTGAACCATAGAAAGTCGGAAAATTAAGCTGCTCTTCTGTGGCATCTAAAGCAAACATCAAATCAAATACAGACTCATGAACTTCATCAGGTGTACAGTTTTTCTTGTCTACTTTATTGACCACCACAATAGGTTTTAAACCTAATTGCAGTGCTTTTTGTAACACAAAGCGAGTTTGTGGCATAGGCCCTTCAAAAGCATCTACCAGCAACAAACAGCCATCAGCCATGTTCAATACACGCTCTACTTCACCACCAAAATCGCTGTGGCCGGGTGTATCGATTACGTTGATCTTATAATCTTTGTAGCGAACGGAAACGTTCTTTGCGAGAATAGTAATGCCGCGCTCACGCTCCAAATCATTGCTATCCATGATCAATTCCCCTGGATTCTCATGATCCTTGAAAATGTGGCCTGCATGAAGCAGTTTATCAACTAAAGTTGTTTTTCCGTGGTCAACGTGGGCGATAATCGCAATATTCCTGATTTTTTCAACATCCATAAATGGCCTATTCTAGTGGTTTTTCTGAATTAAGGCCGCAAAGATAGGCTTATTTACTCAAAAACCGGGTACGAGTTCAACCAATTCATTGTTACCATTTAGTTGATGGAATCAGCTTTTTTAGGATTTACCCTATATTTGCAACGTGAGTACGCAAGAAAAAGAAATGCGGTATCGTGAAGCTGCTCGATATATTGAGAACGCAACCGATATCTTGAAAACCAAAGGAAACAAAGAAGGTGGCTACTACCAAGATACGAAATACGTGAAGATGGCCTGTGGCACAGCTTACAACGGTGTTCTCATGGCCGTTGACACCTATCTTGAAATAAAAGGCTCTCCAATAAAAGAGAAAAAAAGCAGTCGCAAAACCGTGAAAGATTATATAGCCAAGCTTTCTCAGTTAGATAAAAAATTGTTGCAAGAGTTCAATGCCGCCTACAATATTTTGCACTTGTCTGGATACTACGATGGCAATAACAAATACAATGTAATCCGGGAAGGCCTTGACTCCGCCATAACTATACTCAATAAAATCAAACCTGTTGGCATAGAAGGATTGAGATTAGTCAAGTAATTTTTGGTCATCTTTTAAACCTCAAAAATGTACCCATCGGCAAATCATTGCCCTTTTTGGGATGCAAAACAAACTCTCCAAACTCAGGATCGATGTTTTTAAAATTGCTCTTGGCCACGTTCAGGCCTACAATAGACGAAAGTCCCACCGCATACATCGACAAGATGAAAAACGAATTCTTCTCTTCCAGCAATTCACTACTTAATGAAACTAGTTCGTTCAATTTTTCTTCCAGTGTCCACTTTTCTCCATCGGGACCGCGTCCATAAGGTGGGGGATCCATAATGATTCCATTGTATTTTTTCCCTCGCTTGGCTTCGCGCTTTACAAACTTGAGCGCGTCTTCATGCACCCAACGAATGTTATCCAGGCTGTTCATTTGCATGTTTTGATTAGCCCAATTTAATCCGGGTCGTGAAGCATCTACATGTGTCACATCTGCCCCTGCTGCTTTGGCTACAACCGAAGCAGCCCCAGTATAAGCAAACAAATTCAACACTCTAGGACTCGCTAAACTCCAACTTGAAATGGCATCGTAAATAAAATTCCAATTAGCTCCTTGTTCCGGAAAAAGCCCCACATGCCCAAAGTTTGTCAACGCCAAACGAAGTGAAAGTGAAAGCTTATCGTAACCATATTTTATCTCCCAACTATCGGGCATGGTTTTATACTTCTTCCATCCTCCTTTTATATCTTCTCCAAAACGAAAGTTATCCTTTTGTTCACGATTAAAATGAGCGGTAGCCAATCGCTTCCATTCATCTTGCGGAAGCATACTATTCCAAATGGCTTGTGGCTCTGGCCGAATGAGAAGATAAGCACCAAAGCGCTCTAACTTTTCAAAGTTGCCGGAGTCAATCAATTCGTAGTCAATCCAGGAAGAAGGGCTTATGATGTTCATGGCGTAAATATAGTTACCTGTTACCAGTTTCTGGTTGCTGGTTTGCCAGTTCCCGGTTTGTAAACATTGCAAATTAGTGTAGAAGTTTGAATCCAAGAGTTTAGGGCTGCGGCCTTCGGGCTTAAAACAGTCGGGAGTTTAATAATCGAATCCCGAAAACTGGAAACCGGAAACCCGCAACTTGCATCACTTTCGATTTGAATGTCTAATTTTGAATCACCATGCATTTCAAAATCACCAGCACCCAAAATCCAAAAGTAAAAAGCCTACTTGCACTCGAGAAACCTCGCGAGCGAAGAAAGCAGCAACTCTTTATCATTGAAGGCAAAAGAGAAATTGCATTGGCACTGGAGGCCGGATATAAAATTGGGAATTTATTTTTCTGCGATGAGATCGTGAGCGAGAAAGAATTGGCTGAACTTCCGTTAGAAGACAAACTACTCATACCCGTTTCAAAGGAAGTGTTTGATAAAATAGCCATTCGTGAAAGCACGGGTGGAATTTTAGCGGTAGCAGAACAGAAGACCCATCGACTTGCCGAAATAAAATTAAGAAAGAATCCATTGATCTTGATTTTAGAAGGCGTAGAGAAACCCGGCAACCTGGGTGCTGTTTTAAGAACGGCCGATGCTGCGGCTGTAGATGCCGTAATCATCTGCGATCCGCAAACTGACTTTTACAATCCAAACGTTATTCGATCTAGTGTAGGTTGTATCTTTACAAATCAACTGGCTGCGGCTTCTTCAGAAGAAACCATTGAATGGTTACGCAAAAACAATATTGCTATTTTTTGTACCTACTTGAAAGCTTCTAAGTCTTATCATCTAACAGATTTCACACAACCTTCCGCAATTGTCATGGGGACAGAAGCCACCGGGTTGTCAGACGTTTGGGTTAAAAATTCAACCGCGAATATTATTATTCCTATGCTCGGTAAAATTGACAGCATGAATGTATCTAATGCTGCCGCAGTGGTGGTGTACGAAGCGATGAGACAAAGAGAATTCAAAATAAGTTGAAAGGCAGAAATGCAAAAGTTGAAAGCTTAAAGTCGAAAGCTCGTTGTGAGCAACATATCAAACTTTCAACTTTAAACTAATTTACTTCTTCACCCCAGGTTCGCGCTTTAGGAATTCATTATATAACTCAGTTTGACGGCTAACCATCGGCATACTCCAGCCTTCAATAAAGACATGAGAAACCTGAGTCTTCGTTTCAAACGGGTCGCCATTGCAAATGAATAGCGTGGCACTCTTACCTACTTCTATTGAGCCTAATTTGCTGGCCACTCCAAATAATTCTGCCGGAATAATTGTAATGGCTTTCAACGCATCTTCCTTATTCATGCCATACGCTACTGTAAAGCCGGCATGGTAGGGTAAGTTGCGATAGTTGTTGTTGTTGCTCTCAGACTTGATAGCGACTTTCACTCCTGCTTTTTTTAGTAAACCAGGATTGGCATATGCTTTATCATAGCGATCATAATCACGTGTAGGTAATTCTAAAACTCCGCCCGTAATTACTGGAATACCTGACTTAGCGATTTCATCAGCCACTCGCCAACCCTCAGCAACGCCCGTTAAAATTGACTTCTTCACTTTCTTTTCTTTCAACCATTTCAAAGCAGCCTGAATATCTTTGGATGCATTGACTTCTAGCAACAATGTTTGCTCGCCTCGAATCACCGGAATCAACGCTTGTAGTTCTGGATAATAACCCGCTTTCCCTTTTGTAGCAGAATCAAGTTTGTGGTATTGAGTTGCCTTCTCCCACACATCATTCAAACTGGCAAGAGCTTTGTCAGATGCCTTCTTAATTTCCTCGTCTGTTCTACGATCAAAAAATCCTCTGCGCCCAGTGTTTGGAAACGTTAAAACGATGCCTTCAAAACCTGCATACATCTGATCGGGTGTATATCCATGAAGGTTGATCAAAGCAGCAGTACCAGGGAGCATTCCACCCGTTGGAATAGACAATGCTGTAGTTACACCACTCACCCTCGTAACAGGGATAGCGCTTGCATTTGGATTCACCGCAGTCAACGCTTTCATCTGAGGAATTACTTCTCCAATTTCATTGAAATCCGTGGTGCGAGCTACCGAACTAATTTCATTCAAGCCGAGATTCGTTCCAGCGTCAATCATTCCCGGGTAGATGAATTGCCCTTTGCAGTCAATAGTTTCTGTGCCTGATGGAATTGATACGTTGGCACCCACTGCAGCAATTTTTCCATCAACTATCAAAACAATGCCATTTTGAATAGTGCCCTTTGTAACGGTTTCAATCGTTGCGTTGGTCAACGCCACATTTCCATATTTTCCTTTTGGGCTCTGCGCCTCAACGCGCAACACTACGATACAGACGATCGCTGTTAGTAAACCCATTATTGTTTGTAATCCTTTCATCTTATTTCTTGTTGGCATTAAATAATTCTGAATCCAAAATAAACTCTGCGCCCTCCATGCAATGATCTTGATCGGAAAGCTTGTCTCTGAAAGTAGCTGTTTCAATAGCTTGTTTGGGATCTACCACTAGCCTCATGTCATCGGGATCCTTCTCGCGATCGAAGCGTACGACTCCATCTACAATCGTAAACATCGGCACTCCATAAATCGATAATGGGTGATTCTTAAAGATCGCTATATCAGCTTCTTTTCCTACCTCCAAAGAGCCAACTCTGTTATCTATACCCAATTGTTTAGCTGGATTGATGGTGATCAAAGCCAGCGCTTCTTCATCGCTCAATCCGCCATACTTTTGCGTTTTGCCTGCTTCATGATACAAGTGGCGCATCATTTCGCCATCGTCTGAATTAATAGATGTGACTACCCCATTTTTAGCAAGTATCGCAGCATTATAGGCCGTAGAATAATACACCTCGAATTTATAAGCCCACCAGTCTGAGAATACGGAAGCCATGGCTCCTTGTGCTGCTAGTTCTGGTGCTACTTTGAATCCTTCATTCACGTGTTGAAATACAATGCTTTTAATACCAAAGTCTTTGCACACTTTCAACATCATATAAATCTCATCTGCACGGTAGCTGTGGCAATGAACGATTATTTTATCGTTCAAAATATCAGACAACACTTCGTGCCGATAGCTATACGCGGGTGGCGCACCTCTAAAACCTTTTACCAGTTTCGATTTATTGTATTGGTTCCATTTCTCGGAATATTCTTTTGCTTCAGTAAAAGCCTGACGTATCACAAACTCCACGCCCATTCGCGTACGAGGCACAATACCGCTTCCTTCTCCATGACTACGAGTAGGGTTTTCACCTAGCGCAAATTTTATGGTGAGAGGTGCTCCGTCCATTTTCAATACTTCTGGATCAAACGTTCCATAGCGTAGCTTAATCGTCTCGCATTGGCCACCAATTGCGTTGGCTGATCCATGCATGGCGTGCACTGTGGTGATCCCGCCACCCAACGCACGATAGATTCCAATTTGGAATGGGTTGATAACATCACTCTCGTTTACCTCGGGCGTGATAGGATTTGTACCTTCATTGATTCCATCCAAAGCAATGTGCGAGTGCGCATCTATAATTCCGGGCATTACAAAATGGCCGGACGCATCTACTATTTTGATGCCTGCCGGTGCAGTTATATTTTTCCATATCTGGGCAATCTTTCCATCTTTAATCAGCACATCGGTTTGTTCCAAATTGCCTTTAGTGATGGTGATGACTGTTCCATTTTTAATCAACAAATTTCCTTTATCCACTTGCGCCATTGCGCCAAGCAGAATAAAACTTGAAAAGAGCAGTACGAATAACTTCTTCATATCAATTTTTTTAAGTCTTAGTTTTTAGGATTTTTTGTTCCTTCAATAGAGAAACTTCCACGAGGCCCAATGCTTGCATTCCCCTTGAACGAATCACCTTCTACCGTTGCCTCCACTTCTACCTTAATCGAGTTGCCACCAAAACTAAGTGAGTAAGAGTAGGATAATTTATTTCCTTCCAAGGTGACGGAAGTCAAATCTGCCGGGGCAGGCATTCTACCCCCGGAAATAGTTCCCTTGTACCCGCTTCCGTCCTTTTTAAACGTCACTTTTCCATCGTTGCTGCCTTGTGGAGTTTGAGTAACAGTAGACCAGCTTCCCTCGATCTCTACTTTTGCGTTGGGGTCAGCTTTCCCTGCCTGTCCGGCAGGCAGGTTTTCCTCTTTCACTTCTAGTTTGTACATCACACCATCAACAAAAACGTAGCGCACTTTCGCTTTCTCGTTGAAATACGATTTATCTGAAATAACGAGGTTAGCCATTTTACCATTTTCTACTGTTCCCATTCGATCAGACAAACCGAGCAATTGTGCCGGTGCCGTGGTCAACGCAGCTAAGGCCGCATCTTCCGATAAACCTGCCGCAATCATTCTTCGAAGATTGGCAGGAATGTCTTTTGGCTTGGCGCTCAATGACGAAAAGCCAAACGAAACACCCGCTTTATTAAAGACACTTGCCTGAGTTGTATAATTAGCAATTGCTTCAGATTTTCTTTTTTCCAACGCATCTCTCTCAAGATCTGCTGCTGTCTTAGGCTTAGCTACTTCTTTGGCTTTGGTAGAGTCTGCCTTTTTATCTGATTTGCCTCCACTCTTCTTATCATCTTTTTTTGCTTCTTCGGGCAAATCAAGTGATAAGAAAACCTTGGCGCCAGAAACTTTGATCTTGCTTAGTACTGGCCAGCCTTCTTTTACATCGGCCAGCATCAGCGAAAAACCTAAATCATTTTTTAATGTGATAATGCGATGCGCATCCAACATTTTTTCAGATTTAAACAACACAGGAATTCTTTGATCGATCACGGGATAAAAAGCTTCCAACACGCGATCACTACCCGGTCTTTCTAACCCAACCCTATTAGATGCATACAAACTCTGATACGATTTTGCTTGAGAGGCCTGCCGATACAATTCCCTCCACTTGGCCATTACGGCCATTGTAGTGTTCGGATATACACCATTGGCACCCGACAATTCGGAATACAACGATGAATTACTGACCAATACCATTTGATCTGCCGACTTACCACCCAACAAAACGATGCTGCTTTGCCCGGGTAATAAGTTTCCGTAGGGGACAACCTGTGCCACTGTGAATCCTACATTTCGAAGGTCTTCGATTGATTTATCGGAAGCGTTTAAAGAATTACGAACATCATTTTGAGGAGTGATACCTGCTCTTTCGGGAGCAGGATTCCCTGGATCTTTGACACGCTCACGGCTAATTTCTTCTTTGGGCTTTGTAACACCTACTCTCGACAGGCCATCAATAAACCCTGCATACACATACATCGAATCTGCCTTGATGACTATTGCATCGGCAGGGATAGCGATCCCTTTGCCTACTGCTGTGATCAAACCATCTTTGATCAATATGGTGGCCATATCTATTTTTTTTCCGGGAGTCGGCACGACATTAACATTTGTAATGGCATAGGTTCGGGTTACAGGCTTGAGCTCCTTTTCGTCTTGTGCAAAAAGTGAGAAGCTACAAACCAGCAGTGCCAAAACTCCCCCTGTAATTCGTTGAATAAATCTTCTTTCGACCATAAAATTAAACTTGAGCCGAAAAGGTAAGAAGTTTTGACTAAGTTTCGGGCGGCCTTACAGGAGTGGTTTTTATGATGGCCAAGTGGGCACAAACTCTAAACCTTGGCCGGTAGAGAAAAAGTAAAAGTTGAGCCCTCGCCCAATTTACTTGTTACGTGAATCGTTCCATTATTAAGTTCAACGAATTCTTTGACCAGCAAGAGCCCCAGGCCAATTCCTTTTTCGTTTTTGGTACCCGGCTTTGAAAAATTAACTCCCGCCCGAAAAAGTTTTTCTGTATCAGCTACATCAATTCCTACACCTTTATCAGTGACAGAAATTTCAACTTGATCCTTCTTCTTTATAGCTCGGATGATAACCACACCGCCCTCGTTACTAAACTTGATTGCATTACTGACGAGGTTTCTGACTATCAATCCAAGTTGATTTTTATCGGCTCGCACCCGCAAGTCTTGACCAACCTCCACGTTAATGGTTATGGCTTTGACCGAACTACTCTCAGTCAAAAGTTGAACTTTCTCAATAATCACATCATACAAGCCAAGCTCCTCAACGGCAGACTTTAATCCCTTTTGCTGTGATTGCGCCCAACTCAACAGATTGTCGAGGTCAGCATAAACGTAGTCTACGTTCGTTTTGATTTTTTTTGAGAATGCAACAAATTCGTCTTGCGTTAAAATAGACTTGTTCAACAAATCCATCATGCCCCTTAGGCTATTCAACGGGCTGCGTAGATCATGGCCAATGATCGAAAAGAGTTTGTCCTTTGTGGAATTTAATGCCTCCAACTGCTGCGTTTGTTCATTGATAAAGATATTCTTCTCGGCCAATATTTTATTAATGGAATGGCTCCTTCTATTTGTTCTCATTAACATCAGCACCAGAGCGGACAATAGAAGCATGCCCCCTATCCCAACATACTTTAATGTCCGTTGTAATCTTAGTTCATTCTCTTTGAGTAATGCATCTTTGGTCAATAATTCTATTTGCGAATTTTTTATATCAGATTCAAATTGAGCTTGAGCAATAGCCATTTGTTCACCATTTCGCTGCTCGCTCAACGAATCATGTAATGCGAGATATTGATTTTTGAATTGATAAGCCTTTTTGAAATCGCTTTTGATTACATAAATCTCTGCCAATAAATTAAACGCATCTTCTAATTCTCGTGTATAGTTATTCATCTTTGATATTGGCAAAGATTGATTTAAGTAAACCAATGCTTGCTCCGTTTTTCCCAGCTTCAGGTGAATTTTACCTAGTCGAATAAGGGTGGAAGAGATAAGATAATTGTTGTTTGATTGGATTGACGACTTTAAGCAGTTTTGCCATTTCTCTAAAGCTGCTTTGTAATTACTTTCCTCAAAAAAAATATCACCTAACGTTCTTTTTGAAAATGCCGTCCTGAAGTCATCGTTAACATTTTCATCAATAGCCCGTAGTGCGTAGTGCCGCGCGGAGTCTAACTGACGAGTTCTTAAAAAAGCAAAAGAGATATTGTTTAGACTTCGACTTTTGATTGCAGTCACGTTAAGCTTGACCCCTAGTTGATAGGCTTTTTTATAATTTGCTATTGCTGCATCATAAAGCTTGTGTTCAACGTTTACTGCCCCAATATTGTTGAGGCAGTTAGCAATTTCCTTTTCATCACCAATTTCCTGATTCATCAGAAGCGCTTCCGATGAGACTTTCAAAGATTTGGCATACTTCCCCTGACGGTAATACATCCATCCAATGTTAGCTTGCACCTTTGCCAAACCTTTTTTGTATTGCAGTTTTGTTGCTAAATCTCTTGCTTGTTCAGCAAATTGAAGTGCCCGGTTGTTATCCGCCTCTCGAAGCGAGGTGGCAACATCATTAAGTAACAATACTCTTGTGGTGTCCATTGGTGCTGCTAATGCTTTACCCAATAGGCTGTCGCTGGCAGGGGATTGCGAAAAGGCAGTATTTGCAAAAAAAATTAGCAAAGAGAACTGTAAACAAAACCTGCTCATTTGTACAAAACGGTTCAAATCCAATCTTAAATGTAGCTTTTGCAGGTACTGTAAAAGCTAGAAAAACACATCAAACCTTACATACAAGAGCTTTTCAGTCGATTCCAATTAATTCTCGCAGTGTTCCAAATCAGAATCGCCAATCGGCATGCCGGGCGGTGCAGGTAAAAGTTCATCGCCCTTAAACTCTTCTGGATTTTGCTGCATAAAATTGATCTGACGGCCTATAAAAGCATAGTGCGAACGCCATTCTTCATCAATGGCCGTTTTGGTTAGCAACCAACCTTTGAGTTGTTCGAGTTTCAATAACACAATTGCTTTTGTCTCTGCTGACGCATTTTTCGCCAGGGCCAGCTTTGCCAAGTTGGTGAACAAAACATGATTAGTTGACATCTGAATAACTCCCTCTAGTCCTGGTTTGGTGGCAGACTTAAAAGTTGCACTTACTAATCTATCGATCACTGTCGGCAAGCCGGCTAATTTAGGATCCCTAGCGTGATGCTCTATCAATCTGTTTGCCCTTGCTGAGTGAAGAATCAAACTGAACGTAAGATCAGCGGCACTTTCCGCAGCCGATATCGGGTCAAATGTTAATTCTGTTTTAATCTTTATCAACTCGCGATGGCGGCTATATCCAATGGGCCGAGGAGGAATGATTTTTAATAGACTTTCAGGTAAAGTTAACGCAGCGGGGTCAACGGTTTTAATAAGCGCATCCAACGCTTTTGCTTCTTGCTGAGGAGAAAGAAGCTCCGTAACGGGCTGGCCGTCTCCACGCAGCGCATAACGATAATTTAATCCGCCTATCACTTTGACAGCGGCCTCTGCCTGATAGCGATGGGCAAAATACAAGGGTACCAGCACTTCTTCCAGTGTTGCCATTGGTGCACCCATTTTTATATTCTTTTCTCCAAAGTTTTTCAAAGCCACTGCTCTGACTTCCATCACTCGATTCAATTCATCGACCGGATCTTTGCCGTTGTCCCATAAGTGCGTGTAGGGATGAGCTCCACCAACTGGGCGAGCATCCTGATCAGATAAAAAAGTAAGTCCTGCCTTCAGCGAATTCTGAATGATTGCATCCAGTGCCTTTTCTTCATCCGTTCCCTGTGGAAAATCCTGATACCCAAATGTAATTGATACTTTATCGAACGCACCAATCTTTGTATCATAGGCCTCACTCAAATCAATTTTTCCATTGCTCAATTTTGCGATGGGGTGCGGATAATCCATCACTGAAGAAAGGTTCTCCGCACTCGAAGAGTAAGCGTGCGCTAGCCCCAAAGTGTGTCCTACTTCATGGGCCGCCAATTGCCTCAACCGAGCCAAAGCCATTTGTTCCATTTCTTTTATAACCGGCTTGCCTTCTTCATACGGAGCAAGCAGTCCTTCTGCAATCAAATAATCTTGTCGCACACGGAGCGAACCTAATACGACATGCCCCTTGATGATTTCTCCCGTTCGCGGGTCTGTCACCCCTCCGCCATACGACCAGCCCCGCGTGGAGCGATGTACCCAGTTGATCATGTTGTAGCGCACATCCATCGGGTCAGCATCCTCGGGTAAAAGTTCGACTCGAAAAGCATCTTTATAGCCAGCCGCTTCATAGGCTTGATTCCACCAACGAGCGCCATCCATTAAAGCTGAACGAATAGGTTCAGGTGCACCTGGATCCATATAATAAATGATGGGCTTCACTGGTTCACTCAATGCTGCTGTTGGATCTTTCTTTATTAAACGATGACGGGTAATGAATCTCTTTTCCAACGGTTCGCTGATGGGAGTAGCATAATCATAAAACGAAGTAGAATAATAGCCTGCACGCGGATCAAACTTCCTCACCTTAAAGTTGTCATCCGGTAATTGTACAAATGAATGATGCTCCCGTACCGTTACGATTGAAGAGGTGGGTGTAACACTTCTAATATATCCGCCTGTTGGTTGCCCGGTGAACGTAAGCGTAACTTCAAATTCAGAATTTTGTGGGAAATTTTTTGTGCGTGGCAAATAAAAAGCGGAGCGGGATTTATCTAAAGAATACGATCCTTGCTTGGTTTCCTTCAATGTGCCAATTACATCATGCGCATCTTGCAATAAAAAGTCGGTCGCATCTACCAATACTTTTCCTCCCTCTTCCACTTCGACTTTAAACCCCCACAATACCGATTGTGCAAATGACTCCGTTACTGCTTTACGTTCGGCTGCATTGGTGCTAATCGCGCGATAAAAATAATTGGGCTGCGTCATTAAAACCTTGGGACCTTTACGCTCAAACTTTACAATACGCTCGCCTCCTAATTGATTGCGATCAATCCCAATATCATTAGACCCTACGCCAGCGGTAACAGATTCCACATAAATAAACTCCGCATCCCATTTATCGATCACCAAGAAAATCTTGTCTTGCTTCTCGTCATAGTAAAAATCAAAGAAGCCTGGGTACTTCTTCATACCACTAACTTTGCCTTCTATTGCAGAAGGTGTTGGGGTTGAAGATGCCAGTGACAGTTCCTGCTTTTTCTTTTGGGCGAAAAGGTTGGTCGAAAATAAAACTAATAGAAGTGGGAGTAGTCTAGTCATAGGAAAAGGAATTTGATGGTAAGATAAAAAATATTCAGTAAGAAGATTGAGAAAATTGATGAAAGGCAAAATCTCAATCAGGCCACTTCTAATAGGTTAACAGTTACAGCTCTTACTACGTTTCCTGCTAAAAACTGCTTATGTACTGGCTTCTAGCCACCAAAAAAAACGCCCGACTCGTTCACGAATCAGGCGGCTTCATTTTACGTGTTGATGGTGTTACAGCTTAGCCAACTCTTGCACCAGGTCAATGAGTTTGTTGGAGTAGCCCCACTCATTGTCGTACCAAGCTACCACTTTTACGAATCTATCGTTAAGTGCGATACCCGCTTTGGCATCGAAGATAGAAGTGCGTGCATCACCCAAAAAATCTTGTGATACTACATCGTCTTCGGTATAGCCCAGGATTCCTTTCAATTCACCTTCAGAAGCTTCCTTCATCGCTGCCTTCACTTGCTCGTAGGTGGCAGGGTTTTCTAAACGCACGGTTAAATCAACTACCGATACGTCAGCAACCGGAACACGGAACGACATGCCAGTCAATTTTCCTTTCAATTCAGGCAAGACTAAACCTACTGCTTTTGCAGCTCCGGTAGAAGAGGGAATAATGTTTGAAAAACCACCGCGACCACCTCTCCAATCTTTGTTGGAAGGACTATCAACAGTCTTTTGGGTTGCAGTGACCGCATGTACCGTACTCATTAATCCTTCTAGGATGCCGAATTTATCGTTCAAAACTTTGGCGATGGGCGCCAAGCAATTCGTAGTGCACGATGCATTGGACACAATTGTATGCGCAGCTGTTAGTTTTTTATGATTTACACCCATTACAAATGTTGGTGTATCGTCTTTGGCCGGTGCCGACATGACTACTTTTTTTGCACCCGCAGTGATGTGCTTTTGCGCATCGGCAATGGTGAGGAACAAGCCAGTCGATTCGATGATGATTTCCGCTCCAACTTCTCCCCATTTCAAATTAGATGGGTCTTTCTCGGCTGTTACGCGAATGGTTTTTCCGTTTACCACCAGGTGTTTATCCTTCACTTCTACGGTGCCGTCAAATCGACCATGTGTGGAATCATACTTAAGCATATAGGCCATATAATCCGGCTCTACCAAATCATTGATGCCGACCACTTCAATGTCTTTGCGCTCCATCGCAGTGCGGAACGCCAGGCGACCGATGCGCCCAAACCCGTTGATTCCAATTTTTGTCATGATGAGATTTTTTTAAAATTTATGAGGTAAAATTATACTACTTGGAGGCGAAAACCAATGTAAAGAGTTCAGATGAGTAACTTTTTTAATGCGAGGGTTTGTAAATCTACCGTAGGAATCTATCTTTGCGCCTCTTTACAGAAAGATGGTCCGTTCGTCTAGGGGTTAGGACACCAGATTTTCATTCTGGTAACACGGGTTCGATTCCCGTACGGACTACATACAGCAAGATAAAGCCCTGACTAACAGGGCTTTATTTTTTTGAGGTAACAAATAAGGTCACGTGAACAAAAGGGTAAAGCGCATTTGGCTCTCTCCTAATTGTTAGCCCGCCTTCGTGCACTTTATCCAAAAAACTCGCACGCTTTCTCTCTAGGGAAGAATCCTTCAATTCGTATTTGATGATTTTGAGTTTCACATGACTGATGGCTAAGGAATTGAAACTCTCTTCCAGATAAGCCATCAGTCTATTCTCGTTCATCAACTCGGTTAGATAAAGTTTTGCGTACGTCCCAGATATTGAAAGATATAAATCCTGAGAGAATGATTAATCTAGAACAGTTCGTTCAATCTGGTTTAGCGAGGCCATATTTCTTGAAGATGGCGTTTAGCTCAATCTCAAGGAGAGGATGTTCAGTTGTGAATGAATTTGACCCAAGTCTTTTGGTATTGCGAATGATGGAGGCATCGTGGACGAGTTCAAGAGAAAAATCACGCAACTCCTTCAAATCGCGTTTGATAAATTCGAGTTTCACGTGGCTGATGGCTATGGTATTAAACTCTTATTGGACTCCCAATCTAGCGTTCTCGTAATTGTTTTTTCTCTGTCCTCCTTTGCTTGCAACTTCTCTTTTAGAAATTCGAATTCGTTAGGGCTCAGCAACGAGGTTGTAAGAGTCGGGAAGGTGCTATCCTCATCGCAATTATTCACAAAAACTCCTTTCATTCGAAGCAACCGTCTTCGTTCCCTGTCCTTAATGGAATCATGCTGCAAAATTGCTCTTAATGAATCACCGCAAGGCAAAAACCTGTTGATGTTATCAGCTATTTTTTCCATCAGTTTCTAAAGTTTGAGATGAAATTTTCAACAACAAGGGTATTAGTGAATGAACTTTCTTCTACTGTTAACTTGGTACTGTCCACCAGCTGTTCATATTGCAAACGGTTATAATCCGAAAAAGCAATGACGGTACTTGATTGCATATTGGCTGTAATATTTTTGGCCAAGCCTATGAGCTTTATCAATTCATCATCCTCGAAATTTTCTCTCGAGCAGAGTATGAGTGAACTTTTTTCGGAATCTATTTGAACTCTCATTGGCAATACACTTGATGCTAAGTATTGGACAGGCATTATGCTACCATTTTTTGGTGATCCATTGTCGTTGTTCAATCCGGTACTGAAATAAGTAAACTGAATATCCTTACCAGGGTATTTTCTTTTTGCGAATTCAATTGCCTTAAAGAGAAATTCAATTTTTTTGTGATCAACTAGGAAGATTCCATCATGGTTAAAGTCCTTTGGCGCCTCAAGTTTTGAAAGTTTCGGCAAAACATCTTCAGCATCATCATCGACATTATTTAACCAAAAAATTACACCTCTGTCAAAAGTCATTTCAAAGTCGGAGCGACTGTTGAGTGTCTTTGCCCTCATTTCAGATTTCTTGAAGGATTCAATAGCTATTCCTAAATCGCAGTAATATGATTTAAATTTCTCAACAGGCGCATTGGATATTTGTCCCCGGTGTATTTAACTGATATTGAGGGCATCTCAAAAAACCCATGCTAAATCTACAATAATTGGTTAACGGTTCTATCTTGGGAAAAAAAGAGAAAGAAATGGGTCACGCAACGCGCGGATTATTTGATGAGCAGTTTCGGTTAGAAAAGATAAGCAAGCAAAACGATCCGATTGAAAAACTGCGGGCCCATATAGATTTTTAGTTTTTCCGTAGGCCGTTGGAAGATTATTTAAAGAAGGATATAGTGAAGGGTGAGAACAAAGGAGGCAGGCCACCTTACGATTACGCACTGATGTTTAAGATCGTCATCCTTCAGCGTTTTTATAACCTAAGTGATGACAGTACCGAGTACGCCACTTTGGACCGGTTGTCGTTCATGCGCTTTTTAGGGTTGACCCTTTCCCATTCCGTACCGGATGCCAAGACGATCTGGAATTTTAAGAATGAGTTGGCCAAAGGGGACATGGTAAATAAACTGTTTAAAAAACTGGACAACCGATTAGATAAGGAAGGGGTGATTATCCATGAGGCAAGATGGCCGATGCCACCATTGTAGAGACACCCCGCCAGCGGAACAGCAGGGAAGAGAATGAGCAGATCAAAGCTGGTGAAGTGCCAGAGGACTGGAAAGAAAACCCGAACAAACTGCGCCAGAAAGATGTTGATGCCGCCCCGCTTAAAAAAAACGGGGAGACATTTTACGGCCACAAAGATCACATCAAAGCCGACACTAAGACCAAACTGATCACCGAGTATGAAGTGACATCGGTCAGTGTACATGATTGCGAGGCAATGAAAAACTTGTTAAACAAAAAAGAAGACCAAAGCCAGCCCATCTATGCCGATAGTGCCAATCGCAGTGAAGCGATAGAGCAGAGTTTAAAAAAGAAAAACATTGGGTAACAAATCCATGAGAAGGGTTATCGCAATAATCCCTTAACCAAAAGGCAGCAGCAACGCAATAGAAAAAAATCAAAAATACGTGCGCGTGTTGAACACATATTTGCCTTTATGGAAAACAGCATGCAGGGTGTGTACCTTCATTGCCGAAGCCTTGTACGGGCCAAGGCAGCTATCGGATTGATGAACATAACCTACAATTTATCCCGCTTAACTCAACTCAAGGTATGTCTATCAAGGGCGTAGTGGCTCCAATCGGAGCCAAGGATGCCTCGCCAAGAGGCAAAACCCCTGATGAAGAGACTGCCATAATAAAAAATTGAAGAAAACTTGTCAAAAAAAACAGAGTCGAAAATTCACTTCGCAAAAATCAGGTTATCAGAGACCCCCTAAATACAAAATCAAAAGACGGGGGACATAAAAACGACCAACACTCTATATATCGACTTGTGCTTCCCACCGTGCGGCAAACGGTTCAATTTTCGGTCACGCTTTTGGAACACGCCATTGCCATACCACCCACATCCAAAGCGGTAGCAAGAGCCAAACCCACTCGCTAGCTTTGATTGGAAAAAACCACCCAAAAGATTACAATTAGTTTAAAATTGTTACATGCAATAGCAAGTTTGGGTTTAAATTTTTAACTACGCGAAAACTACAACCAAATTTCCAACCTATGAAAACATTTTGGATTAATCTTATTGTGACATGCGCTTTACACTTCACAATATCATCTTTCGGTCAGGAGCAACCCGCATTCGAAAAGAAGTATTTCCAGGAAGCGGACGGGAAAATTTATTGGAACTTAAAAATCCCGGTTTACCTCAGTATGGCCTCAACGCCAGAAATGAAAGAAGCCGTAACCCTGAAGGAAGTAAGGAACGAAGAGATGAAGAAGTATGCACTCCCCTTTTATTTTGATGGCCCTGGCGAGCACTATATAAGACACCTTGACAACGACAGCCCCATCCCGGAACATGAAGTGGCTTTTCGTGTTTACGTGGATGGAATCAATCCCGCTACCACGACTCAATACAGTAATGCCCCAAAATTTGTTAGCAAAGGCATCACTTATTATGGCCAAGGTTTAACCATTAAACTACTTTCGAAAGATGAAATGTCGGGCGTGAAAGAAACCTATCACTCTACCAATGGAGCAGGCTTCAATCTTTATACTTCAGACCAAAGCTTCAGTGAAGAAAAAGCAGTTGTTTACAAATACTTCTCTGTCGATCGTACAGGAAATGCAGAAGCAACAAGAGAAGTGGGTTTTACAGTTGACCTCACCGCTCCAAAAACCACGCACAGCGTGGCTAAAGATTTTTTCGATAATATTCTTTCACCCCGATCCAGAATTACATTGACCAGCACTGACAACTCTTCGGGTGTTAAATCGGTGGCCTACAGTTTTGATGGCAACTCAAACGTAAATTATTATACGCCACTTCCTCTATATGGATTAGGAGATGGCGACCACAAGCTCGTTTACAATGGCAAGGACAATGTGAACAACATGGAAACAATAATTGAGTTTCCATTCTATCTTGACAAAACCCCCCCAATGGTAACTTCTTCATTTGAAGGTGAGTCGTATAAAACAGCAACCAAAGTTTTTGTTGCATCTGCTACTAAAATCACTTTAAGTGCCACCGACAATAAAGCAGGCGTAAAATCTATTCAATACATTCTGGATGGCCGACAGCCTGTTACCTATGATCAACCTTTCCTATTGGGCGCCAACGGAAACCACTTTTTAATGGTGCGGGGAATTGATAACGTTCAAAACGAAGGCTCGTTCAAATCAAATGACGACCTGAATAAACTTTATGTGGACAACAATCCGCCTGACATTACCTATAATTATGATGGCCAAAAAGTGCTGGCTCGCGATACTAATTTCGTCACTTCTACAACGAAAGTAAAACTCTCGGCAAAAGATTATGAATCGGGCGTGGCCAGTATTAACTACAACCTTGATGCAACCACTTCTCAGGTTTATAATAATCCATTCACAGCTGACCGTGAAGGATTACACCGTGTGGAGTATTCCGCATCAGATAATGTAAAAAATTCCAAGACAGCTAATTTCTTTTTCGTTATCGACAATACAGGGCCGGAGATTTTCTATCACATGAGCCTACAGAATATTGGCACTCAAAGATTACAAGGGAAATCCGTTGAGATTCCTGTTTATGCGGCTGGCACCAGTGTATATCTCGCGGCAACCGACAAACTTGTTGGGACAAAGGCAGTTTATTACTCACTCAACAATCTGCCGGAAGTTATTTATGGAACTACCTTTAAGCTCCTCAACAAAGGTTCATATACGCTGAAAATTCGGGCGGTGGATTTATTAGGAAACGAAACAAAGTCCGAGGTCTTTGAATTTGTGGTTCAGTGATTTAAACAAAACCATAGTGGTAACAATAATTGTAAAATACAGGTTAGCTGACTATGGCAAATGGAAAATTTTTTCTGAAGATTTAAAAACTTGCAATCATTCTTATGGCTGGATTGGATACAGAGTGTTTCTTGATCCAGCTGATCATAGTACTGTTGTAATGGTAAACAGGTTTAAGGAAACTGAAAATGCAAAAGCTTTCACGCAAACCCTTGAATTACAGGAAGCGATGCTGAAAGCTGGCGTGAACAAAGCTCCAGAAGTTCTTTTTTTTTTTCAAAAAATCCACGTAATTCAACAAATTCAAATCGCATATTCTCTCCGCACTAAAAGGGACAAGTCAGGAGGCCGAGAAAAAAGACTAGTCTTCGACTACTGTCTCCTTCGCCTATTGACTGGCTAGCAAAGCGTGATCAATATCTGCTATAATATCATTTATATTTTCGAGCCCTACGGATACTCGTATCAGCCCCGGGGTGATCCCTACAGCGAGACGCTCGGCCTCTGATAATTTTGAATGGGTAGTAGAGGCAGGATGGGTGGCGATAGTTCTCGTATCTCCTAAGTTCGCAGAGTGAGATAACATCTTCAACGAATTCAAAAATTTTCGACCCCGCTCAATTCCACCCTTCACTTCAAAGGTCACCACTCCCCCACCTAATCTCATTTGTTTTTTGGCTAATTCGAATTGAGGGTGCGAAAGAAGAAACGGGTACTTGACATACTCCAGTTGAGAATGGCTCTGTAAATGTTTAGCAACGCTATTGGCATTCTCGCAATGTCTGTCCATACGAACGGCCAACGTTTCAAGGCTTTTGGAAAGTATCCACGCATTAAATGGAGACATCGAGGGGCCTGTATGGCGAGCAAAAAAACGGATCTCCCTGATCAAATCCTTTCTGCCCAAGATGGCTCCCCCAATTACTCGTCCTTGTCCATCAATAAATTTTGTGGCCGAGTGAGTTACTAAATGCGCACCCCACTTGGCCGGGTTCTGTAAGTAAGGAGTCGCAAAGCAATTGTCGACATTCAAAATCAGTTTATGCTTGTTTGCCAATTCCCCCAACCACTCCAAGTCGATAATATCCAACGCAGGGTTGGAAGGAGTTTCAACAAAAATCATTTTTGTATTTGGCAGAATCTTACTCTCCCAAGTCGATGGGTCATTCAAATCGACATAGGTGTGCGAAATATTGAAACGAGGGAAAAGCGTATTGAGTATTTGGTGGGTAGAACCAAATACCGAACGGGACGCCAGCAAGTGATCTCCTGCCTTAAGCAGCGCGGCCATGCTACAATACATGGCGGCCATACCCGAGGCAGTGGCAATTCCATCCTCAGTACCCTCTAACAAGCACAGCTTGTTTATGAGCTCCGAATTATTCGGGTTTGAAAATCGAGTGTAGATGTTTCCCTGAACTTCATCGGCAAACAACGCACGTGCCTGTTCGGCATCTTCAAAAACAAAACTGGATGTTAGATACAAAGACACCGAGTGCTCACGAAAATTGGTTCGTTCGGTTTGCTCACGAATGGCATCTGTTTCAAAATTTCGTTTGTCGTCCATGTACTAGTTGTTTATTACCTCAACGCTAAATGTGACTTTCGCAGTCTTCTCTAACGTTTTGGCCACCGAACAATACTTTCCGACCGACAGAGCAACGGCCTTGTTTGCTTTCTCTAAATCAATATCACCATATAGTCTAAAATGGGCATGCACCTCAGTATAAAGAGATGGAACCGCGCCTTTTTCCCGTTCGCCAGTTACGGTGATCTTAATATCCCTTAGCTCCGCGCGTTGTTTCCTTAAAATAGAGACCACATCTACTGCGCTGCACCCGCCCATCGCAGCCAAAAGCATTTGCATGGGCCGAAAGCCGCTATCATGTCCACCATCAGCGGGAGAGCCATCCATGACAACCGTGTGTCCTAGGTCATTTACGGCCTCCATACGCAGGTCGCTGTCTGTTCTATGCAATTCAATTTTCGTCATACAAATTCTTTAGTCTTCAAAAATAAGCTACCGCCAATCATGGCCAAAAAACTGACCAATGTAGCAGGTAGTAAAGCCGGCCAACCAACATCGTAAAAAGAAAAGAACGCCAACGTGAGGCTACCGAGCACCATGGCAAGTAATGCCCCGTTTGCATTCGCTTTCTTCCAATACAAACCCAACACCATGGGTGCAAGGAGCGAAACCAAACTCAAGATGGAGGATTCGCCCACAAGCTCGTAAATATTGCTTCGCAAACAGGCCATCACTGTGGCGACCCCAGCAAAACCGAGCACCCAAAGTCGGGTAATGATCAATAACTGTTTGTCTTTTAGTTTACCTTTTGATAGCGGCTTAATAAGGTTCTCAGAAAAAATAGCTGCTGGGGCGAGTATTGCGGAACTGGTTGTGCTCATAATAGCCGACAACAATGAACCAAAAAATAAAATCTGGATGGGCAGGCTCGCATGGGCAAGCACCATGTTAGGTAAAGCCAACTGAGCATCTACCGAGGTGGTTTGGGGATAAAGATGCTTGGCACACAAGCCAATGAAAAGAGGTAACATCGCAACAGTAAGGTAAAGACCCGCAGCTATAAAGCACGAACGAACAGCAATCTTCTGCGAACCTGACGACATTACTCGTTGGAAAATATCTTGTGAAGGCAGCGAACCCAGACCCAACACAGACCAAGCCGCGAGATAGAGCATGATTTCTTTAAAACTCCACTCAGGCAGAAATCGAAAGGTAGAAGGATGCACCTCTTTTAGTATGACTGTGACCCCACCCGCTTTATTTGCCAAAATTATTGCTAATGCCAACAACCCAACTACGATGACAATGCTCTGAAAGAAATCAGTGATCGAGATCGCCCACATTCCCCCGATGTAAGTGTAGAAAGTGACCACAAAAGCGGATATAACAACGCCCTGCCATACCTCTAAGCCAGTCACCACATTGATGATTAAACCCATAGCAACCAACTGTGCTGCGATATACCCCACGTAGGGTGGCGCGAGAAAAAAACTAGCTACCAACTCGGTGCGATTGCCAAAACGAACTTTAAAAAAATCTCCGAGTGTAAGCAAATTCATGTTGTACAACTTGCGTGCGAAAAACAATCCGAAAAGCAACAGGCATAAAGCAGCACCAAAAGGATCTTCGATCACCGAATACAAGCCACCTTTCAAGAATTCAGAAGAAGCACCAAATACTGTTTCAGATCCGAACCACGTAGCAAACAAAGCCGAGGCGCTGAGAAAAATGGGCAAGCTTCTGCCAGCCAACATAAAATCACCAGAAGTCTTTACTTTGCGCGAAGCCCAGTATCCGATAAGAATCGTGAGCAACAGATAGGCAATAATGGAAGCGAGCAGCAAGTGGCGGTCGATAAAAACCTAAAGCTAAATAACCAAAAGATTATATCAACAACAGCGGGTCGCTATTTCGCTTTTTTTAACTGGAATGAGCGTGTTACATTGAACCCAAGGTGAATGTCTCCCGCAAAAAAATCTCCCGTTGTTTCCCCAATAAATGCTCGCTCCGTAATTCCTTGTGCATTAGTTAGTACAAGTTGAAAAACGTGACCTCCGGTTTCGATATCAATCCCTACGCCCAAAGAATTGCGGAATTGATTACCATCCTTCAGATTCATTCGGTAATAGTACTCGGATGTGAGGGCAATGCTCCTGGTTACTTTTAATCGACCGCCAACTCCCAGTGCAATAAGGTCATTGTCTTCTTTTGTTTTATCGACCGCATTGCGGTGGATAATCGTTGGCATCAGTTGAAGTGATAATCCGGGAGAAAATTTTCTAGCTATCAACAGTTGACCGGTATACGATAACCTGTCGGAATAAATTTGACCAACAGGTAACTCCTCAGGCGAAGTCTTAATTGCTCCATTGACGAATGCGGTAACTGTAACCGGCATATTTCGTGCTCCTGAACTTTGGCGCAAAAAACGATAGCGTAAATAACCATCCATCGTCTTGTCTACCGAGTTTCGTCCAAAACCAACTCCCAAATGATCGGTAATTCCATACTCTAAACCCAAACGGACATAGGCCTGATCCAACCCAAAAAGATTGTAAGAACCACTATTGATGGCGCCAAATCGATGAGAGAAGATAAACTCCAGTTCTCCTTTTCCTTTTGCTTCTACAGTTTGTCCATTCACCAGACGCGAACCCTTGAAAGTGGAAGACGTGTATTCAACCTTTGGTTTTTCGCTTTGTTCCAGTTCCTTTAGTAAATCATCTTGAGAAAACAGAGGCAAGGAGAATGCCATCAGAGCCAACCATAAACTTTGCTTCATCTGTTACTAATTTTTAGTTAATTAAGGAGCCTTATATACAAAATCAATTTTCACCTCCACTTCTTCAGCAATGTTCTTCCAAAGCAGTCGAGGTATCTTCACCTCATAGTCGGCCAGTTTAATTTTAAACACAGCTTTTACTACAAGCCGCCCACCTTCCATCGTGATCACTCCTGGCACTTCAATTTCACGAGATACGCCATGAATAGTCATCTTGCCCTTTGCCGTTGCGGCCTGCTCAACACTGGTTTCTTTTGAAAATCCACTCACTTTCCCTGCGAATGTCGCTTTCGGGAATTTCTCTGACTCCAGATATTTCTCATTAAAATGTTCCTTCATCAACGCTTTGTCAAATTCAAATTCTTTAATGGGAATCGAAAACACAATGTCCATTGTCTCGCTATTGAAGATACTCATGGCGTTGGTGTTCTCGGCCTTGATGTCCTCAATAGCTGCCTTTGAAAAAAAGGAAACAAAGGTTTTTTCAGCCGTCATTTTTTGAGCAGCGCACCACGACTCTGATAAAACAAAAAGAAGTATTGCGATAAATTTCATGTGGGCTGATTTTAAAACTAGTTATTAAGAGCACCATCATCTACCCAACACCCAATCAAATCAATTTGAGCCTGTGTCAATTGAGAGGAGCCGCTGGGAGGCATTGATTTATTTGCGGTCCTTGATTTTACGCTGGCCGCTAGATTTTTTAATTTTTGAAAATCCGTCAAATCTCGCGATCCTGTTCCTACTCCGTGGCAAGAGGATAAGTTGCAATTTGCGTCCAAAATAGGTTTTACTGTATTCAAGTAGCTTGTATTTGTGTTCTCCCGCGGTACGGTTACAGCAATGATTTTCTGGCAATCCGTAGCATCTTTCACGATTAGATTATATGTTCCTTGTTTAACGTTGTTAAACACATTGCTACTAGTAAACCCAGCCGTTCCAATTTGAAAGGAATAAGGCGTGTTACCGCCAGATGCTGTAACAGTTATCGAACCATTTGGATTCGTACATTGATTATTTCTAACCGCAACAGCGGTCGCATTTAAATTAGAGTCGGGTGCACTGATGTCTATAACTACCGAAGTTACTTTGCACTCATTTGCGTCCGTTACTATGACACTATAACTACCTGCCCCTAAATTCAAAAAATCTCCGCCCGTTTGACCAACACCTCCATTTAAACTAAAACTATAAGGTTGCTTACCTCCCTTGGCACCTACTGAAATTTTTCCGTTAACGGAATTACAACTGGTTGTATTGGTTTTACTTGCTAACTCAATGGTGAGATCGGAAGTTGAACAATCAAACTTCTTATTGATATCATTGTTTGTACAACCTACCGCCAGCACGATGAATAAAAGACAAATAATACGCGTCATTTGGGTTGAGTTATGTTTGGTCTTATACAAAAATGGAGAAATGCTTTGAGTTTACTACTATAACGCTTGTGAGTTTTTTGGCGCTGAATCCGCATACGGACTTGGTTAGAAAACTGTCCAAAAAAGAAGATCCCCCAGAGTCCTTGACCCCGGGGGATAATCCTGTCTATAATTGGCTTTAATCTGATGTAAACATAAAACGGACACTCAGAAAAGAAAACCGAGGTACGCCTAATTGGCTTTCTTTTGGACGAATTGCATCTAATAGCGTTGAACAGCCTTGGATGTATGTGCCTTGAGCGAATCTGACCTAGAATACTGCTTTTTAAGTCTTTCTTTTAGCTGCGACTTGGAGCCCGGAAAAGTAGTTTTAGAGCTGATATCGTAACTGAAGTATGCCAAGCCTGCAAAAAACAAGACACCTATAACAATAAAAGTTTTTTTGGATCGCGACACAGGGCAAATTTACCAAGATTTAAAAAACTGAGCTAGGCTATGCAAAATTACTAACTGTCAAATCTCCTCTGGAAAGATCTCCGCCAAATTGATCGACAATTCGGGTAAGCTAATTGGGGAAATCCGATCCGTTCGAACATAAGGGGTCAAAACTCCCTCGTACTTTCCTTTTTCATTAAGTACATAAACCAACACGGTTTGTTCTTGCGGGTGTACCACCCAATATTCCCTCACGCCACTCTCCTCATACACATCAAATTTTTCGCGCAAGTCTTTTGATGACGTACCGGGCGAAAGCACTTCGATCATCAAATCGGGCGCACCTATACAACCGCGTTCATCGATTTTAGCGGGATCGCAAACCACGCACACATCGGGCTGCACCACCGTTGTGATGTCTCGGTCTTCCTTCTTTTGGGGTGATAGGGGCAGACGAACATCAAATGGTGCAACAAACGCCTGACACTTTTTACCTTCCAAAAAGTTGCCAATCTTTAGGTATAGCTTTCCCACCACTTTTTGGTGAACCGTGCGGGGCGCGGGCGACATATTGTAAATCTTACCCCGAATCAATTCCCTCATCTCGGTCCACGACCAGGTCATATAGTCTTCGTACGTATAGCTTCCAGAGATATCGGGCTCTTCAATTTTCATTCAATCAAATATAAACCAGCCCACTCTGAATTACAATTATTCTAATGACCCCTCCAAAACAAAAAAGCCGCCTCAACTTGTTGAGACGGCCTTTTTCTTAACCTTTACGAGTCTATTTCAACTTCTTTACCACTGCTTCAAATGCAGTTGGGTGATTCATTGCTAGATCGGCCAACACCTTGCGGTTTAAATCGATACTTGATTTCTTTGCTTTACCCATGAATTCTGAATAAGACATTCCGTGAAGACGGGCGCCAGCATTAATACGGGCAATCCACAAAGAACGGAACTCTCTCTTTTTTGCTTTGCGATCGCGGTAGGCATACACCAAGCCTTTTTCAATCGCATTTTTGGCTACTGTCCAAACATTCTTCTTACGGCCAAAGTAACCTTTGGCTAACTCCATGAATCTCTTGCGCCTTGCGCGGGATGCTACACTGTTTACTGAACGTGGCATTGTTTTTTACTTTATGGCCGTTGGCGATCCGCCTGAGGCGGATACTTAGCTGCCAAAAACCGGTGAAACATTAAACTAAACTATCCGCCTGAGGCGGAATATCATTATAACAAATAAGGAAGCATGGCACTGATATTATTAGTATCAGCTTTGCTCACGATTGACTTTTTTGTCAATCTTCTTTTTTGCTTGGTGGTCTTCTTTGTCAAGATATGGTTTTTGAAAGCGCTCTTGCGCTTGATCTTTCCACTTCCGGTTATTTTAAACCTCTTCTTGGCACCCGATTTTGTTTTTACTTTTGGCATTTTACTCTCAGTTAAACTTTATTACTTCTTGCCCTTTGGGGCCATTAACAAATACATTCTCTTTCCTTCCAATTTCGGCATCTGCTCCACTTTTCCAAGCTCCTCAAGAGCTGTCGCAAATTTGAGCAGTAAGATCTCGCCACGTTCCTTGTACACAATTGACCGTCCTGCGAAATGTACGTAGGCTTTTACCTTTGCACCTTCTTTCAAGAAATTCTCGGCATGCTTCACTTTAAAATTGAAATCATGCTCATCTGTGTTAGGCCCAAAACGAATTTCCTTTAAAACCGTCTTTTGTGCGTGAGCCTTAATTTCCTTCTGCTTTTTCTTTTGCTCGTACTTAAACTTCGAGTAATCGACCACCTTGCAAACTGGAGGATCTGCGTTGGGTGAAATTTCCACCAGATCCAAACCTTGCTCTTGGGCAAGCTTGATTGCTACCGAAGTCGGGTAAACATCTACCTTGATGTTCTCACCTACCACTCTTACTTTTTGTGCCAGAATCCGCTCGTTTACACGATAAGGTTCTTCCACGACACGCCTTGCACCTCTTACAAAAGGTTTGTTACCGGGGCGACTACCACCTTGAAATATTGCCACTCGTTGGGTTTAAGTTCTTAATTTGAATGAAAACAGCCTGCCTGGTCAGAAGACAGGGCTGCAAATATCGCTCTTTTTTACTCTTTTCAAAATACTTATTGACTCAAGATTCAAAATCGCACCTTCAAAATTGTGCCGAAATAGCGCTTAAAACTTGACCTGTGAATTTTGAATTATAAGCTTGGAAGCCCAAATTCCTTTGAAAAAGCAGAAACAAAATCTGTCAAGAGCATTGAACCCTTATCCTCTCCCCCATGCTTTCGCACTGAAATTTTCCCTTCCAAAGTCTCCTTCTCTCCAACGATCAGCATAAAAGGCACTTTTTTCACCTCCGAGTCTCGTATTTTTCTGCCTATTTTCTCGTCCCGATCGTCTAAGAAACCGCGAATGTCGCTCTCCTTCAAAGTATCCACCACCTTCTGAGCATAGTCGTTGAATTTTTCTGAAATCGGCAATACAGAAAATTGCTCAGGTGCCAACCAAAGCGGGAAATTGCCTGCACAATGCTCTATTAAAACGGCCACAAAGCGCTCCAAAGAACCAAATGGTGCGCGATGGATCATGACCGGTCTATGCTTTTGATTATCTGCCCCAACATATTCCAGCTCAAAACGCTGCGGCAACTGGTAGTCAACTTGAATGGTGCCTAACTGCCAACTTCTGCCAAGCGCATCCTTCACCATAAAGTCGAGCTTAGGGCCATAGAAAGCAGCTTCGCCTTTGACCGCTACTGTTTTCAAACCACGCTCATCAGCAGCTTCCTGAATTTCGCGCTCTGCCTTATCCCACAATTCATCGTCTCCAATATACTTTGCTTTGTTTTCCGGATCGCGCAATGAAACTTGTGCGGTATAGTTTTCAAAGCCCAATGACTTGAAAACAAAAAGAACCAAGTCAATTACTTTCACAAACTCTTGCTTGACCTGATCTGGTCGGCAGAAAATATGCGCATCGTCTTGCGTAAAGCCACGTACACGTGTCAAGCCATGTAACTCTCCACTCTGCTCGTAGCGATACACCGTTCCAAACTCTGCATAACGTATAGGCAGATCTTTGTAAGAGCGTGGCTTTGTCTTGTAAATCTCACAATGGTGCGGACAGTTCATTGGTTTCAACAAGAACTCTTCGCTTTCGTCAGGTGTGTGAATCGGCTGGAAAGAATCCTTCCCATATTTTTCATAGTGACCAGACGTGACGTACAGTTGCTTGCTGCCAATGTGTGGAGTAACAACCGGATCATATCCAGCCTTGACCTGCGCTCTGCGCATGAACTGCTCCAAGCGCTCACGTAGTACGGTTCCCTTCGGCAACCACAACGGTAAACCCATTCCTACCTTCTCTGAAAAAGCAAACAACTCTAATTCCTTTCCTAATTTTCTGTGGTCGCGCTTTTTTGCTTCCTCCAACATGAACAGATACTCCTCCAACTCCTTTTGCTTGGGGAACGTAATACCGTAAATGCGTTTCAGCATTTTGTTTTTTTCATCGCCACGCCAATACGCTCCAGCTACACTTAATAACTTGATCGCTTTGATGGGGCCGGTAGTTGGAATATGCGGTCCGCGGCACAAGTCCACAAAATTCCCTTGTTGGTAAAAAGTGATGGAGCCGTCCTGGAGGCCATCGATCAATTCTAATTTATAAGGATCTCCTTTTTGTGTGAAATACTCGAGCGCTTCTCTTTTCGAAACATCCGTTCGAACAAAAGCATTGTTGACCTTCGCCAATTCAATCATCTTTTTTTCTACGGCCAATAACTCCTCATCGCCAAAGGGTGTATCACCAAGATCAACATCATAATAAAAACCATTTTCAATGGGTGGGCCAATGCCGAACTTAACTCCGGGGTAAAGTACTTCCAACGCTTCAGCAAATAAGTGGGCTGAAGAATGCCAAAAAGCATACTTACCTCCTTTGTCGTTCCACGTAAATATTTTAATAGCCGCATCGGCTGTGATGGATCTGTTTAGATCCCAAATTTCACCATTCACTTCAATGGATAGTGCATTACGCATCAAGCCTTCGCTAATGCTCTTCGCTATCTCCATACCCGTTACCCCGGCAGGGAATTCCTTGACGGAACCATCGGGCAACGTAATTTTTAAATTACTCATTCGAATTTAATTTTTTCGGATTGCAAATATGCGGTTTTTAACAAGAGCAGGAAAGTGGTGGCTTTAAAATTGTAACTGCCACGAACGCTCGGCATTGAGCTTGTCCCCACCAACTGATAAACGATACTACAGTTTTAATTGAATTGTAAACAATACACCAAAGCTTCTGGGATTGTTGGGCAAATCCAAATAGCTAAGACGATGTATAAAATCCACTCGCAAGAATTTAAAAATATTCTCTACACCATAACCCAGCTCAATATAGGGTTTCTCTGGGTCTAGTGCGAAAGTTCTAAACTTGTTATATTCCTTTAATTCCCTTTCAGATAGTGAAGGTGAAGGCGGAACAATAACGTCTTGATTGGACTGCTTAAGGCCCCCCACTAATACATTTGCGGTAGCCAGAAGTCTCCATTTCAATTTTTGAAGCATTGGGATATTATTTAAAAACAATCCTTCAAAATTCTGACGATACTGCAACGCTATGTATTGATCCGTAGCAAATTCACCGAATCTCAACAAGTTAAAGTTAACGGGTGAATAGACCGGGGATTGATTACCTAACGGCATATTCAATAAAGGGTAAGGTAATCGTCCAAAAATTTGTTCTCCCGTTAAATTGAGATAGCCATTGCCAAGTGGCCCCATCTTTACTCTCTTATTTATGTTCAGTCGAATCTTATCATAGTTAAAATCACCGAAACTACTTCTGAAACCGTGCGTATAACGCAACGTGAAAACGGGCCACCTTTTAGATTCTAAACCAATACGGTTATTTCCATTCTGAATAAAAACTTGGTCTCTGGCATATCTTGATTCAAAGAAAACTTCAGACGCTTGAAATGTACTAGAGGTTGGCGATGTGGCAATATCGGACGGTTTGGTATAGTATTCAAAATTATAGATCGGATCGAAGTTAAATTGGCGCAACGCCACACGCTGAGTAAAGCCTTTAAACAATTCTCTTTCAAATGTGGCGCGGTATTCATGATAATAAAAACTCTTGTTGTATTGACCCCACCTGCTGGCAAATAAAAACACAGGAAAATCAGTAATCAAGTCTTCATCCAACCCAAGGCGATTGAGATCATATCTTGCACGAAGTGTAAATGTACTCCATCGCTTTCGATCCAGAATTTTGGTCACAAAGGCCTGATATTTAAACTGCTGATCATGAAAACCATAAGCCAATCGACCACCCAAGACCCACTTACGGCTAAATTTTATATTCGTCCTAAAACCGGCTTGTAACCTAAACCCCTCATGATTATTCCATGCAATGGCTGCCAAATAAGGGCCCCAATCTAATTTGCCGGACGTGTAATATCCGTTAACAACGAGCCTTATTGCATCAATGTATGACCTAACGATGGGAATGTTTTTTATGGTATCAATCATTTGGTAAACATTCTGTTCGGTTTTTGTCAATGGTTCATGACGAAGAGTATCCCAGACCTTTTCTTCTTCTTCTAAGTTTGCATCTTCAGCCTTTTCGATCGCAGTATCAAAAAAAGAGGTTGGTTTGGGCTTATTGACAACAAAATTTCTGTTGCTAGTGTAAAACTTTGCTAGCAAACCTGCGGAATTGCTCGTTAATTCACCGACATCGATCAATACACGGCTTTTTGAAGGAAGCCAAGCCCCCCCCGCAACCTTCTCATACTCATGCTGGATTTTTATCTTCTCGATAAAGTTAATGTTTGCAGTACTTCCCATTGTTGCGTCTATCTGCTTGATCGCATACTCATCTTTGGTGATCCACATCGTGCCAGAGAATGCCAAAGCCTGCTCGCTCTTTGGGAAAAAATCTAAGCGATAGCAAAAATGGCCACCGAGCTCAGCACTATCTAAGAGTTCGTAGTCATAATAGGCTCGCCAACCATCTGCTATTGGAGAAACAAATGCCTTTTGTCCAAAATTTAACCAGTTAGAATAGAAATTATAGTCCTGCATCGATGGGCCGATCACTTGCGATAGTAGATCGCTGTACCCCTCGCCCATTACACCATTCACTTTATTCTTTTGTATTAACTCCTTCTTCAAACTTGGATTGTCACGATAGTAAATTTTTGAAACACTTTCAGAAATGTAGAGCGGTAAAATTGGTTTGCCATCTTCCCCTGCAATCCGATCCAAGCTATCAAGCACCTGCGCGATCTTCTTCATGACCTTCTTCTCGCGAAGTTTTTCGGAAATGTTGTCTGCATCAATCTCCATTTTTGAGTACGTATCATGCTCATAGCCAGAAAGCCTTCGCTTGTCATTGATACTCTTGTTATCAATGATTTTTCGCATGATAGGAAACGCTGGATTCTCTCCTGATTTGATTACCACCTCTTGCAAATTGGTTACATCTTCCTGTAGTTGGAAGTTGATCACCTGGGTAACTCCCCTTTTGAACTTTTTAGACCGGGGCTTATAGCCAATGTATGATGCGACTATAGAATCACTTTTCAACAATGACAACGACTTTATTTTGAATTTACCATCAAAATCTGTGGTCATTCCCACTGACGTGCCCTTAAATACCACGTTGACAAAAGGAATCGGGTCGCCAGAGGCCGCGTCTGTTACTTTGCCAGTGATAACTGTCTCCTGCGCAAAAGCAATTGCGCAAACAGAAAATGATAGAATAAGAGAAAAGAAAACCCTTTTTATAACCACAAGACCTTCAAAACAATAAAATGACCGCAAACATAAATAAATTCTTTGAGCTTCGACCCTGCCTTTCAACGGGATTTTGATTTTTTTGTTTCATATTTATTTCAGTAGAACTGGTCTACCCAAGTGATGTGGTGGGGTATTAAAAATGTATAAATCGGCAACGGCTTTCGCACGGGCAAACCATTCTCTGATAGTTATTTTCAACGACTCATGTGGATCTGCGGGAGAGTCCAATAGGGTGACCGCATCGATGCCATAAAACTTGCTAATGAACAATGCTCTATAACAGTGAAAAGACTGGGTAACGATCAAAATTTTGGTCTGCCCAAATATCTCTTTGCTTCTCACAATCGAATCGAGGGTTCGCAAGCCTGCATAGTCAAGTGTAATCAAGCTGTCTGGTACGCCTAGTCTGACTAATGCTTTTTGCATTTCTATCGGTTCATTATAATACTTTGATCGATTGTCGCCACTAAGAATAAAATGGGAAATCTTACCGTGTCGATACAGATCAGCGGCCAACTGAATCCGTTCAAAAAAGTAGGGGTTCGGAGCACCGTCAGTAAGTTTGTTACTCGTACCTAGCACCAACGCCACACTTTTTTCAGGAAGCTCACTCACTGCATCGAGTATCCTGCTTTTCGTGCTGGTGACCACCCAAATATTGGAAACAACCACAAAAACAGAAAGCAAAAATATTACCCAAACGAAGGCGTACACGAGCCTCTTCCACAAGTATCTCATCCCAACAGTATTAAAGCCGCACAAATCTACTGAATCGAGCGAAGAAACTCGTCCTCCAACAAATCAGACCTACGTACCATCTTGCGAAGCCATTCAAGCCTTAGTTGGTCCACTTCCGATTTTTCCAATTGCCAGGCTACATCCGAATGGCGAAGCTTGGAAACAAGTGTGTGAAGGCATACGGCCGCACTGACTGATATGTTAAAGCTCTCCGTAAATCCAAACATGGGAATGTTCACTTTTTGATCCGCATTTTTCAAAGCAATCTCTGAAATCCCTTCTAACTCATTTCCCATGACGAGGGCAATTTTTTGATCGATGGGCACTTCGTTTATTGGAATTCCATCGGGTAATGGATCAGTAACCAGAATTTTATAACCAGACGAACGCAACTGTTGATAACACATTAAAGTGTTTTCTTGATTCCTTTCTTTGTATTTAATGATACTCATCCACTTATTTGAACCTTTTAAGACTTTCTTGTTAACCGAATAGCTACTCTGTTTTTCGATTACGTGGAGATCTTGAATACCCAAGCACTCACATGTCCTTACGGCTGCACTCGCGTTTTGGGATTGATAGATATCTTCTAAGACTAACGTGATGTGGCGGGTTCGTTGGCTTAGCACATGTTCCATTACCGATCGCCTTCTATCAGTTACGAATTGAAGAAGATGATCAACGACTAATTGATTCTGCTCGGTTTGATCCATTTTGTGGGTTCAAAAGTAAATAAGAAGTATTCAAAATCAATTGATTGCCTATTTTTGAAGGCAATTTAGAAAAATGCAATACGTCTTTCCCTCAGACTTCATTTTTGGAACCAGCACTGCAGCTGCACAGATTGAGACCGCTTTTGAACATGATTGGCAAGGCGTGAAGTCAAAAGACGGTTTTGTTCTCGACCGGACAACCGATCACGAAACACGCTGGCGCGAAGACGTTGAAATCATTTCATCGCTTGCCCCCAATTATAGAATGGGCATGATGTGGAGCAAACTGCAACGTCAGCCGATGGATGGGCTACATGTAGAAACCGTGCACCACTATATCGGTTTGTTAGAAGAGCTACAACAGAGGGGTGTTAAGATAATGATGGTTCTCCATCACTTTACGAATCCTGTTTGGTTTGCTAAAATGGGCGGTTGGGAAAAAGAAGCAAACATTCACTATTGGGTGGACTTCGCCAAAAAGGTGGTTGATCAATTTGGCGAGTATGTGAGTTACTGGAATACGTTTAACGAACCCAATGTATACGCCAGCTTCGGATGGATCACAGCAGGCTTTCCACCTTTTAAAACAAATCCGGTGCTTGCTGCCACGGTTGTAAAAAATATGGGCAAAGCACATGATTTAGTGTACGACTACATCAATGAACGATTTCCGGATCAACCCGTTGGTATTTCAAACAACACAACCATCTTCTCCGCAGAAAATACCTTGGGTTGGTTTACCTCTAAACTTAGTGATTGGTGGTTTATGGAGTGGGTGCCCGACCGTTTTACAAAGGTAGATTTCTTTGGCATGAGCTATTATGCGCGCATCCCACATGACCCCATGCCCATTACTTATTTGGAAACGCCTGATAAAATGAAAAAATTGGGCGTAATCCATGATGATATGTGGGAGTATCACCCCGAAGGAATGAGAACTTGTATCGATCGGTTTTGGAAAAAGTATCGAAAGCCAATCATCATCACGGAAAACGGGATTTGTCAGCAGACCGATGAGCTTAGACAACAATCGATTGGTGACTACGCCAAGATTTTACATCAGGCGTTGCAAGATGGGGTGGACATCAGGGGATATTTTCACTGGAGTACCTGGGATAATTTTGAATGGAATCTAGGGCCTACCAAACGATTTGGGCTTTACGAGTGTAATCTGGACACCAAAGAAAGGACTCCTCGACCCAGCGCTGAAATTTTTAGAAAACTTGCCTATTTCAAAATATTTGAAGAGGTTGAATCAGAAGAAGTTGCTATGGTAACAAACTAGAATGATTACAACGATGCTAAAAGATTGTCGGTGGAATCTAATCGTTTAGCACCCGCATTTCTACACGCCTATTGAGTGCTTTTGCTTGTTCTGTCCCTTCGGTTGATAGTGGCTGTGTTCCGCCAAAGGCTTTTGTCTTTACCCGGTCCTTTGAAACTCCTTTAGAAGTTAAATACTTTTTAACAGCCTCCACACGATCTCTGGATAACTCCATATTCTTTTCTGCATTTCCAATATTATCGGTGTGACCTTCTAACTGGATAACTACTTTCGTATTCTCTTTCATCATTGCTACCACCTCATCCAAACTTGTATAAGATTTAGGGTTTATGACAGCTCTCCCCACTTCAAAAATAAGGTATTCCAACCGAATAGCTCGACCAGTGGACGTTAAAGAAATATCTCTATCAATAACGTTGCTCACGGCTTCTTTTGGATCAACAATTATAGTTTGTGGGATATAACCTTCCGCGTCAGCAGTAACCTGATATTTGGACGAACCAAAGATGGTAAATGAAAACGTGCTGTCACTGGATCTTCCGGATATCCCGCCAGTAGGGTAACTTTTATAACGGATGGTTGACTTAATGTGTTTTCTCGTCAATGCATCGACCACATCTCCTTTCACCGTTATCTCTTGGCCGGATGCAGCTATCGCTAACATTGAAAAAAATACAGTTGTCAACAATTTCATTTTGCCCGTTTAAAAATCTAGTTCAACGGTTTGTCCAGGGGTATACCCCTTTTCGTCATCATCCTTTTTTACTTCCTTTTTTTGGCTTTGATTTTCCTCGAAGAGGTTTGCTTGCTCGGCTGTTGGCTTTTTTTCCTTTGGCTTTGGGGGCTGGCCGTTGACGAGCGGCTGGCTTTGATTTGCTTGGGACTGACTTTCCTCGAAGAGGCTTGCTTGTTCTCCCTCCTCTGATTCTTCCCACCTGTTGCCCGGAGCGGTTGCGTAGGGGAATTTTTTTTTTGACGGTTGAGAACTTTTTGAGGTTTCAACAGTCGCCACATCGTTATCCGAGTCGCCCTCTTCAAAGCCAGTTTCATCGGGATCTTCCAGTGACTTAATCTTAGTCACCTTGTATTGCGACAATCGATTTCCCAATGCCTTCCAACCTTTCACATCGACAATCTCATCCAGACTTACCACTTCCGCCTCTTTATCCTTCCCTTTTCCCTTCACCACGTCCATCTCAATCTCTGGCGAATCCGAAGTACTGGCATAATCCAACCGTGAGCCAATGCCTTCGGAAATAAAACCAAATTCTTTATCTAATGTATTCGTCTCAATTAAGAATCGTTTAACAAAATACTGTTTGCTTTCGCCATCCAGATAAACAGCTGTAACCACTTTTTTAGGATTGTACTTCTGAACTAGAATGGTTTTTTCTGGTTCGTAGCGATTCGTCAATTCATAGCTGGTAATTTTGTACGCACCACTTTTCGTAATAGCAATGATCTGATCATCTCCGTCAAATTTCCCAACATATTTACCACGCTTATCTTTATTCAATCGGCCGCTTGCCTCATCAAACCACAAATCCAATCCACTTAATGTCGAGCCTCGCGATTCCTTAAAATCAACTTTACGCACAGGATATTTAGTAATCATATTACCGCGTACCCCTCTGCCCTTCACTTCCAACTCTGAAAAATCAAAATCAAATATTTTCTTCCGTGCCGAACTTGCTGGTGTCAATTTCACTTCAACCACTTCTGCTTCGCCATTTGGATTGGCACTGAGGTAATGCACCTTGCTATTGGGATTTCCCATGTCGAGATTATACTCTTTGTCACGCGTAATCGCAGGCATGGCAAAACGCTTAGCATATGTAATTCCGCCCTTACCGTCACTGTACACGAGGTTGTAGATCATTCGCTCATCACCTTTACGCCAAATGCCCACGTGCAAAATGTCCTTGCCCATAAACACTTTTTCGTTGATGCGACTTACTTTCGCTTTGCCATCCCTACGAATCACAATCACATCATCTAATTCAGAACAATCAGCAATAAACTCGTCTTTTTTCAAGCTCCAGCCAATAAAACCATCTTCACGGTTTACATATAGTTTTTGGTTGTTGGCAATTACTTCGGTAGCGGCAACCGAGGTAAAACTCTTAATCTCTGTTTTTCGCTCACGCCCTTTACCATACTTGTCTAACAGATTTTGGTAATAAGCAATCGCGTAGTCTGTTAAGTGTTTGAGATGATGTAGTGTCTCCTTCAGCTCTTTTTCCAAATCACGCATCAACTCATCCGCTTTAAACGAATCGTATTTCGAAATGCGTTTGATCCGAATCTCCAGCAAGCGCAAGATGTCATCACGAGTAATCTCCCGATAGAATTGTTTTTTATAGGGTCTCAGTCCTTTGTCAACAGTTGTAATGACCTCTTCAAAAGTTTCGACATCTTCAATATTTCTATAAATTCTTTTCTCAATGAAAATCTTTTCCAATGAAGAGAACAATATCTTCTCCATCAACTCTGCCTTTCGGATCTCCAGTTCCTGTTTTAGAAGCTTTACCGTCAATTCAGTGTTATACTTCAAAATCTCGTTCACTTTCATGAACTGAGGCTTATCGGCTACAATCACGCAAGCGTTGGGAGAAATAGAAACTTCGCAATCGGTAAATGCATAAAGTGCATCAATAGCAATCTCAGGCGAAATGCCCGCTTGCAAGGACACCGAAATTTCTACGTCTTTTGCCGTGTTATCCACGACTTGTTTCACCTTGATCTTACCCTTTTCGCTGGCCTTTACAATAGACTCCATCAGCGAAGCAGTTGTGGTGCCAAAAGGAATTTCTTTGATCAGCAGCGTCTTCTTATCTTCTATTTCAATTTTTGCCCTCACCTTTATTTTTCCTCCACGGAAACCCTGTTCGTATTCCGAGAAATCACCAATGCCGCCAGTAGGAAAATCAGGGTAGATTTTTGGGTTCTTCCCTTTCAACACATCGATGGACGCTTTAATCAGCTCGCAAAAATTATGTGGTAAAATTTTGGTCGAGAGGCCTACTGCAATTCCCTCAACTCCCTGTGCTAACAGCAACGGGAATTTTACCGGAAGTGTGACAGGTTCTTTTTTTCTACCATCATAGGAAAGCTGCCACTCAGTTGTTTGTGGATTGTAGACCACGTCCAACGCAAACTTTGAAAGGCGCGCTTCGATGTAGCGAGGTGCAGCGGCACTATCGCCCGTGCGAACGTCACCCCAGTTACCTTGTGTATCAAGTAACAAATCTTTCTGTCCTATATTCACAATCGCCTCACCAATGGCAGCATCTCCATGGGGATGATACTGCATGGTACTACCAATAACATTTGCCACTTTATTGAAACGGCCATCATCCATTTCCTTGATGGCGTGCGCAATTCTCCGCTGCACCGGTTTTAAACCATCTTCAATTCGCGGAACGGCACGCTCCAGAATCACATACGAAGCATAGTCTAGAAACCAATTTTCGTACATACCATCAATGGCAATCGAATGAACGTTTCCGTCTTTGTCTGTGGTCTCGTTAGGTATTTGCTTTTTAGCCATTCTTCCAGTCAATTAAAAATCAAACTACTATTCGGCCGTTTCAATCTCAGCCTCTACTTCTTTTATTTCCACTTTATCCAATTCAATCCTCAAGTTCTCTATAATAAATTCCTGACGATCAGGTGTATTTTTGCCCATGTAGAACTCCAGTAATTTAGCCAAGTGACTTTCTTTGTTTAACAGCACCGGCTGCAAGCGAATGCTTTCGCCAATAAATTTGCCAAACTCATCGGGAGAAATCTCGCCCAAGCCTTTGAAGCGGGTGATTTCCGGTTTATTACCCAACTTAGCTACCGCATCTTGCTTCTCTTCTTCGCTGTAGCAATAAATGGTTTCCTTTTTATTCCGAACTCTAAACAGGGGCGTCTCTAACACATAGACGTGATTTGCTTTCACCAAATCAGGAAAGAATTGTAAAAAGAAGGTCATCAACAAAAGTCGAATATGCATCCCGTCCACATCGGCATCAGTGGCGATAATCACTTTATTGTAGCGCAAACCGTCCAACCCATCTTCAATATTGAGTGCATGTTGAAGTAAGTTGAACTCTTCGTTTTCATACACCACTTTTTTCGTCAGGCCGTAACAATTCAATGGCTTTCCTCGCAAACTGAAGACAGCCTGCGTTTCCACATTGCGCGATTTGGTGATCGACCCGCTGGCAGAATCTCCCTCTGTAATAAAGACCACCGAATCCATCCCCTTCTCCCCTTTTTCATCATCAAAATGAAAACGGCAATCTCTTAGCTTCTTGTTATGGAGATTAGCTTTTTTCGCGCGTTCATTGGCTAATTTTTTAATACCAGCAATTTCTTTTCGCTCGCGCTCTGATTGCAAAATTCTCTTTTGCAGGGCATCTGCCGAAGTGGGATTCTTGTGGAGATAAATCTCTAATTCTTTTGCCACAAAATCACCCACAAAGTTCTTTACGCTTTGTCCGCCTTCCGGTGCCATGTTAATGGAACCCAACTTGGTTTTGGTTTGTGATTCAAAAACAGGTTCTTGTACACGCACGGCTACAGCACCCACAATACTTGCGCGTATATCTGCCGCATCAAAATCCTTTTTGTAAAAGTCACGAATACCCCTCACCACCCCCTCACGAAAAGCAGCCAAGTGCGTTCCTCCTTGAGTGGTATTTTGGCCGTTTACAAATGAGTAATACTCTTCGCCATATTGATTTCCGTGTGTCAATGCAAACTCAATATCATCGCCCTTGCAATGAATTATTGGGTAGCGCACTTCCTCGGCATCGGCTTTTTGCTTCAATAAGTCAAGTAGACCATCTTTTGAAAAGAATTTTCTACCGTTGTAGTTGATCGTCAAACCGGCATTCAGGAATGCATAGTTCCACATCAAATCGTCCAAATATTCCGGAATGAAATGATAGTTCTTGAACATGGTATTATCCGGTTCAAATTCTACCAAGGTTCCATTTTTCTCGTCACTCTTGCCTACTTTAGGATCGGCTGTTAGTACACCCTTCTTGAACTCTGCCAGTTTGGTTTGGCCTTCGCGGAAAGCTTGCACTTTAAAGAAATTTGACAAGGCGTTAACCGCCTTGGTACCAACACCATTTAGTCCAACCGACTTTTGAAAAGCACCCGAGTCATACTTTGCTCCTGTATTTATTTTCGAAACCACATCCACCACCTTGCCGAGCGGTATTCCACGGCCGTAGTCGCGCACCATCACGTGTTGATCGGTAATTTTTACATCGATGGTTTTGCCATACCCCATCATGTGCTCATCGATACAGTTGTCGATAACTTCTTTTACTAACACGTAAATGCCATCGTCTTTGGCAGAGCCATCGCCCAACTTACCAATATACATTCCCGGCCTGAGTCGAATATGCTCCCTCCAATCGAGGGACCGGATACTGGATTCATCGTATTCACTTGTTTCCTTCGCCATAGCAGTTCAAAACTTAAGAGTTTAATCGCCCGCCCTCCATAACGCTTTAGGAAGGCGGGCGCAAAGATGAAAAATTTATCGGGTCTGACTTAAAAATTCTACGGGCAAACGCCAATGTCTAGTTCGAAGAAAATATTTTTCTGCGAGAATTCCTCGTAGAGTAGAATGGGGATTACAGCAAAAAGAATCAAGGACAGCCGAACTAATTGGCTGATTTACAACTGGTAAAAAGAATTGATTAAAACTGATTATTTAGAAAAAAGTTTTCTGGCCACTGCATATAGGGGCCAACTAATAGCCCAACCCACCACAAGCACAATGCCGCCATAGATAATAGGTCCAATCGCCTGATAGTCAAATTTTTCCGCACTATTGTAGAGGGCTACAAAATTGACACCGATGATCAAAAAGATATTGAGTGAAATAACCAAGCCGTAGAACCAAGCTCTAAACCCCAATTGAACGGCAAACAATTTGTTAATGACAAATACAAACAGGTTAAAAATTGCTGCAATCGCCAAAACGCAGTAGAATAAAGCATCACGCGTAAGCGAAAATGGCGTTTCGGACTCTAAAACCGTAATTGTCTCGGGCAAAGAGGCGTAGTTGTACATAAACACACCTAAAAAAATAACCAACGAAAGAAACCAGATCGCTTTAAATACCTTTAGTGTCATGTAACTACATTTGTGGTGCAAATTAAATGCAAATACATTGAACTATCGGTGCCTTTTCTTCTTTACCATTTTGTTATTGTTGTTACCGGGTTGTTCCAAACCGCTGCCGACCTTCGAAAAAATAGACCTTACAAAATGGAAGGATGACAAATGGGGCTGCCTGAAAGATCGGCTCGCAGCACTGCCTGAGTTGGTTGAACAAAAAGAAAAGTTAAAAGGGCTTTCGCAAGACGACATCGTCAAGCTTTTGGGTAGACCCGACAAAAACGAACTCTATAAACGCAACCAAAAGTTTTTCTATTACTACTTGACACCGGGAATCAATTGTGGGAGAGATACAATTACGCAAAGACTTTCGCTCAGATTTAATGCGATGGGGTTTGCAAAGGAAGTCCTGGTTGAATAGTTCAAGATTCAAAGTTCAAGATTCAAAGTTCAAAGTTGAAAGTTCAAAACTTAAAGCCTAAATCATAGAGTTGAATTTTGAATTTTGAATCTTGAAATAACTATGCAGCGCGTTTCTTTGAAAATGCTGTTTTTTACTTTTTGCCTTTTCAATATTTGCCCAAAGCACATCTACCAACGCTTCCTTTTTTTTGTGGTTGAAAGGATAGAGAAGTGATGGCTTGAAATAAAACTTGTCTCCAAAAAGTTCTTTCACATATAAATCAACACGATATACACCTCCTATTGACACAAGGTTTACGTCTTTGACATTTTCGAGAGGGATGAGCAAGTCTTGTTTTCTTTGGATCACATACATAAAGTCATTGTCGAACTCAACATGGTAAACTCTCTTATTGACATTCCACCATAAATAAAAAAAATAGCCATAGTACATTGGCCAAAACAACATGCCAATTCGAAGTTTTTTTAACGAATCCACTTCAAAAAAAACAAATAAAAGGACTACCGTAAGAATTATTAGGCCAACTCCCCATTTGTAAAAAGCTAGATAACGAGTCGACAAATTTCTAATTCTGGATTTTTCTGGCGTCATTGAACCCCTATCTTTACAGCGAACAAAATTACTCAACTCAATGAACAAAATAGCGGTTATCGGTTCGGGAACCATGGGCAACGGTATTGCGCATGTATTTGCTCAACATGGATTCAAGGTTTCCATCATAGATATTTCTGAAGATGCCTTAAAAAAAGCAATCTCTACCATTGACAAAAACCTCTCCCGACAACTAGAAAAGGGAACGATTACAGCTGATGAGAAGCAACTAACGCTCTCCAATCTTTCTACCACCACGTTTATGAAAGAAGGGTTACAGGATGTAGAATTGGTGGTAGAAGCAGCGACCGAAAATCTGGAGTTAAAACTAAAAATTTTTAAAGATCTCGATGAGGTCACCAAGCCCGGTACAATCCTCGCTTCAAATACTTCTTCTATTTCGATTACAAAAATAGCTTCTGTTACCAAAAGCCCAGGAAACGTAATCGGTATGCACTTTATGAACCCAGTACCCATAATGAAATTGGTTGAAATCATCAGAGGATACAGTACCTCTAACGAAACGACTGAGGTCATCATGGAGCTTTCCAAAAAATTGGGGAAAATTCCTGTAGAAGTAAACGACTACCCCGGCTTTGTGGCCAACCGGATTTTGATGCCCATGATCAACGAGGCGATTTACTCCCTATACGAAGGAGTAGCTGGCGTTGAAGAAATTGATAATGTGATGAAATTAGGAATGGCTCACCCTATGGGCCCTCTCCAACTGGCCGATTTTATTGGGCTAGATATATGCCTTTCTATTTTACGTGTATTAAACGATGGATTTGGAAACCCAAAGTATGCACCCTGTCCACTGCTTGTTAACATGGTGCAAGCCGGAAACAAAGGCGTGAAGTCTGGCAGCGGATTTTACCAGTACATGACAGGAAACAAAGAACTTATTGTAGCAGAAAAGTTCAAGTAGTCTTAAGTATCAAAAAAATCCTGTGAGGTCTATCACCGGATTTTTTTGAATTTCTATTTTTTCAGTAGGTCTCGTATCTCAGTCAATAAAACTACATCAGCGGGAGGTGCAGGTGCTGATTCTTCCTTTTTCTTAGTCGCTGCATTCATCCCCTTGACGACTAAAAAAAGGACAAAGGAAATCACCAGGAAAGAAATCACGGAAGAAATGAACTTGCCGAGAAGCATGCCACCCGGCTTCCAAGACGCAATATCGGCTGCACCGGCTGCTTCCAGCGCAGGTTGAAGGATTATTGGGGTGATTACATCTGCCACCAGCGAATTCACGATAGCGCCAAACGCCCCGCCAATAATTACGCCAACAGCCAGATCAACCACATTGCCGCGCATCACGAATGACTTAAATTCTTTTAACATAATGTAAGGGATTAGGTAATGTTTGCCCGAAAATACAACTTTTCTAAAACGATTTAAAAACTAGATTTACTGTTCGAAACAGATTTATGCCTAGCCCTTTTTTATCTACTGCTATTGAAAACTCAACTGGGGTAATTGCCTTTTCGTTAGATCGACACTATCGCTATACTTCCTTTACAAACTCCCATTACCAGACCATGAAAAAAATCTGGAATGTGGAAATTGCCATTGGCGTAAACCTTCTTGATCTGTTAGAGAAGTTGAATAGGGGCGATTATCTTAAAGCGAAAGAAAATTTTGACAGGGCATTGGCGGGTGAGCATTTCACGAAAACAGAAGACTATGGAGATGGAATCCAACGCCTCTTTTGGGAGGATCGGTACGACCCTATTTACGATGAGGATAAAAACATTATTGGATTGGTTGTGATTGTAGTCGAGGTAACTGATCGGATTGAACTCATTAAAAAAAATGCCATTTCGAGTGAACGACTCAACCTTGCCTTAAATGCAGGAAACATTGGAATATGGGAGTGGAACATAATCACCAATGACGTTTTCTGGTCAGACGAGATTTTAAGAATGTATGGCCTGGATCAAGCATTCCGCACCTTTACATTTGACGACTACCTGACGTATGTCCATAAGGAAGACATTGACAAATTGAAGCGGGACATCGATACGTGCCTACAAACAAACGGCCAATACAAGACAGAACACAGAGTCATTCCACCCGATGGCATTATGCGGTGGATTTCGGGAACAGGAAAAGTGTTCATGAAAAATGGAGTTCCATCCAAGATGACCGGAACAATCATTGACATCACTCAACAAAAAGCAGACGCAAAGGCATTACTCGAAAGTCAAGAAGTTTACCGGACTCTCACAAACAATATGCACGATATGGTGGCGCAAGCCGACATCAATGGCAATTTTATTTATGTCAGCCCCTCTCACAAAAGAATTCTCGGCTTTGATTCGGAAAATCTATTTGGGCGATCGATTTTTGAAATTATACATCCCCAAGATTTGCCTTTAGTTACAGCAAAGTTTGAAGTTTCAATCAAAAACAAGAATCCGCAAAAAGCCGAGTTTCGATATAAGACTGCAAATGGGGAGTATGTTTGGATAGAAACACAGGGAAACCCGGTATTAAATTCAGAAGGCGAAGTAGAAACAATCATCCTCTCAAGCCGCGATATTTCTGAAAGAAAGGCCAACGAAGAAGCATTACGTCACCGTGACGCCATGGTTTCGGCATTGGCAGAAGCAACGAGTTACCTCGCTGTAGAGACTGATATTTGGATCGGGCTACAAAAAGCCATCGGTGTATTGGGCGAAAAAACGGGAGCCGATCGTTTACTTATTTTTCAAAACGATCCGAACACAGATGCAGCCGCGTGTACATTAAAATTGAAATGGGCTTCAAAAGAAATGGAAGGTAAATTTGAGTATGCAGGAACAGCAACGTTTCCCTTTCGACTTGCTCCCTCTTTGGAACAAAGGCTTTCTTCTAAAAAAACGTTTTTGAGCCATGTTGCAGACATTCAAGATGAAGCCTACCGAACTGAATTGACAGCACTGCACGTAAAATCAGTGATTAATGTGCCTATTCAGGTCTATGGTAAGTTTTGGGGATTTTTAGGGGTTGATGAATGTAAAGCTGAGCGGCAAATTACTGATTCAGAATTCGCGATTTTGAAGTCGTTCGTTGCCACTGTAGGCACGGTATTAGAGCGAAAGGAAATTGAGCGGGCGAACAAAGAGTGGCAGACTCGGTACGAAATTATTGCTGCGTCTTCCGGGCAAGTGATTTATGATTATGACGTGCCCTCCGGCCAGATTGTTTGGAGTGGCAATAGCAAAGATGTGCTCGGGCTTGAGACGAGCGAGATGGGAAACGTGAATGAGTGGGAAAAACGAATCCACGCAGAAGACAGAGAACGTGTCACCGCAGAGTTAGAGGCCTGCCGGCTAGAAGGAAGTAGCTTTCAGGTGGAATATCGTTTCCAGACAAAATCAGGTGTGTTCACTCAACTTTTTGACCGGGGGTTTTTTCTGAGAGATGCAGAGGGGCTCGCGTACCGGATGTTGGGCATTATGACCGACATCTCGCAACAAAAAAAGGCCGAGTTTGAGCTCAAAGAAAGTGAAAATAGATTCCGCACATTGCAGGAAGCTTCTTTTGGAGGCATCGTCCTCCATTATCAAGGAGAAATATTGGACGCCAACAAAGGACTAAGCGACATCACCGGATTTAGTTATGATGAGTTGCTTGGCATGAATGGTGTGAACCTTATCGCGCCCGAATCTCAATCAGTTGTGAGGGCGAAAATAAACGTAGGCGATGAAAAACCGTATGATGTCATCGGGATTCGCAAGGACGGCACTCGCTATAATTTAGAACTTCACAGCAGAAATATTCCCTATCAAGGAAAAACAATTCGTGTAACCGAATTCAGAGACATCACCGAAAGGAAACAGAACGAGGAGAAAATTATTGATCAAAATAACAAGCTGTCGCTCTTTGCTGAGGATTTAGAAAGAAAGAATGAACAGCTTGAAGAGTTTACTCAAATTGTTTCGCACAACTTGCGTTCACCAGTATCGAATATTCTGAGCTTACTTGGTTTTTACGAAAAAACGGAAGATCCTGCAGAAAAGAAGATGTTTATCAAAATGCTCCATGACTCTGGAAGCAAAATTCTTACAAGCCTACAAGAATTAAATGAAGTCTTAAAAATCAAACAGGACAAGGATATTGCCAGACAGGATCTGTTATTTGAAAATGTACTTGAGGGAGTAAGAAAACAACTAAGCTCCCAAATTGCCGAGACAAAAGCAGTGGTTACTACAGATTTTGAAAGCGTGCCAAAAGTGAGATACCCAAATATTTATCTGGAAAGTGTTTTGATTAATCTGCTGAGCAATGCGCTCAAATACAGGCATCCTGACAGAACCCCGGAAATTAGCTTAAAAAGTACAGTTGAGAATGAGAGAATAGTACTAACAGTGACTGATAACGGACTTGGAATTGATCTAAAACGGCACGGACACCACATATTTAAATTGAGAAAAACATTCCACAAACACCCAGAAAGCCGTGGAATAGGGCTGTTTATGATAAAAAGCCAAATTGAAGCATTGGGAGGAGAGATATCCGTTTCTAGTGAGCCAAACATTGGAACCATTTTTATTGTTAAATTTTAAATACGTTTAAATTCTTACGCAATGGCAATTATTGCTTTAGTAGATGATGATTCAATCTTTCAGTTCACGGCTACACGATTGCTTGAATCATCCAAATTGGCTCAGAATATATTGCATTTCGAAAATGGTGCAGAGGCGCTGACTTTTTTAAGAGAAAAGGCCTTGCAGAAAGAACTTCTACCCGACTATCTGTTTCTAGACATCAATATGCCATTTGTAGATGGCTGGATGTTCTTAGAGGATTTTACAACACTAAAATCTTCCCTAGCCAAAGATATTTCCATCTATATGGTCACTTCCTCGATAGATCAAAGAGATTTAAATCGCGCCAAGGGTTTTTCTGAGGTTACCGATTTTATTATTAAGCCGATTTCGTTAGAACGTTTCCAAGAGCTCCTAAAGTCAGTTTAGGCTATTGAATAATTTTTAACTGATTCTTCAGGCCTCTAAAACTGACCATCTCGGTGCCGGCATGGCCAACAAACATTTTGGCGTCCACTTTAACGGGTATCTGATTAGCATCTGCGGAAATCCATGCCGTTACCGAATTCTCTCCACGAAAAAGCGAGTTGCTGGGCATAATTGGCACCAACTTGTGGCAAAGAATTTTTCCTAAATCTGTCTTTACAACCTCTTTTCCAAAGTAAAGAATTTTGAAGCTATAGGCTTTGTCTTCAAAAAATCCAGAGACAGTAAGTGTATCCTTGACTTTGTAATTCGAAAAATCAATGACCCGCAAATACATAAAACCGGTGACCACATCGCGGACATTGTCTGGTGTACTATACTCTTTTGGGTCATTGAACTTGCCGGTGGCTTTATCTGCAATTTGAACAAATGCTTTATCCTGTGTATGATCGTACTTGATAAGCTCGTTTAATCTATACTTTCCTTCCTTTAATTTTCGATACGACTCGTGGGTGATAATTTCGGATGAATCGATATACGCGCCCCAATTGTCATTAACATTAGAAACCCAGGTAGCCATACCGAGGGTCTCCATATAAGCATCAACCTTAAAACAGGTTCGGTTATTCTTTGTATGAAATTTCTTGTCCACCTCAGCCGCCCCTTTTCCTATGGTAATGCCCCACAAGTACATTTCATAGTCGACTCTCTCACCGACTCCGAATGAGGCCTTAGTCCTGGAAACCATACTGGATTCCTGAATAAACCCAAACCCAGCAATGGCCATCAATAAAAGTACAAACGAACGCATACGCAAATTTATCGTATATGTCCTACCTAGACAAAGCCTATGCCACTCTACACCGACACACCATTTTCGCGAAGCGCATCGTTCAATGAAGTCTTTTTGTCGGTGCTTTCCTTTCTGGTTCCAATAATGAGTGCGCATGGAACTTGAAACGTTCCGGCCGCAAATGCTTTTGGAATCGTGCCGGGTATAACCACTGACCGCGGGGGCACAAATCCTTTATGCTCGACCGGCTGTGCGCCTGTTACATCAATGATCTTAGAACTGCCTGTCAAGACTACATTGGCACCCAACACCGCCTCGCGCCCAATTCTGATGCCTTCGACAACAATACAACGAGAGCCAATGAAAGCATTGTCTTCAATAATAACCGGAGCCGCTTGTACAGGTTCCAGAACACCACCAATTCCAACCCCTCCGCTCAAATGAACATTCTTTCCAATTTGAGCGCAACTACCTACCGTTGCCCATGTATCTACCATAGTGCCCTCATCTACATAGGCGCCAATGTTTACATAAGATGGCATCATGATAACACCTTTGCTTAAGTAAGCCCCATGCCGCGCAATGGCATGCGGAATCACACGAACACCGAGTTCCTTATAGTTTTTCTTCAGGGCAATTTTATCGTGAAATTCAAACGGACCTACCTCGATGGTCTCCATTTGTTGGATGGGGAAATAGAGAATAACGGCCTTCTTCACCCACTCATTTACTTTCCATATATCGCCATCCGGCTCGGCCACGCGCAGTTTGCCATTATCCAGTTGTTCCACTACTTCGCGGATAGCAGACTGGGTTTCTGGTTGCCTCAATAGTTCGCGATTGGCCCAGGCATTTTCTATTAGTTCTTTGAGTTGCATTTATGTCCTAATTTTAAATCGGATTGCAATATAGAAAGGTCAACTTGAAATTGACCCGTTGGTGCTAAAATGGAGTCAAAACCTGTCGTTGGTAAAAAGCGAATTCTGCTCGCATCGGTGCTAAAGCCGATCGCTGATACGCGCATGTTCGAGAAGCTAGGAAAGTCACTTTCTGCTACAGGAATTTATGATGTCTTCATTATTGGTTTTCCGGCTAAAAAGGACCCTACTAACACGACCAATATTCACTTTCTACCACTTCAGCATTTTAAGCGACTGAGCTTTCGAAGACTTTGGGCACCGCTCACTGTGTTGAAAAAGATACTTAAAGTAAAACCAGATATATTGATAGTTAATACCCATGAATTACTGCTAGTTGCCACTCTAAACAGAATATTATTTGGCACTAAGATCGTGTACGACATCCAGGAAAATTACTGGCGGAATATTCTCTACACAGACGCTTTTCCCAAACCACTTCGACCTGCTTTTGCTTTTTGGGTTAGATCGAAAGAGGTGATCACATCGCCTCTCTTTCACTGGAACTTACTGGCAGAAAAAGGCTATGAAAAAGAGATGTCGTTCTTCGGTGGCAAGGCTACCACTTTAGAGAATAAGGTTAGCATACCGAGAGGGTTTTTTCGCAATGCAAGCAAGACCCAATTCAAGCTATTGTTTAGTGGCACGCTGGCCGAGGCTACCGGGGTTTTTGAGAGCATTGAACTCGCCAAAAAACTTAAGGCTTTGGAACCCACTGTTCAACTTTTGTTAATCGGCTATTGCGCAAAAGGAATCACGCTCGAAAGAATTCGTAAAGAAATAGAAAGCTTTCCGTTCATTACCTTGGTTGGCGGTGATGTCCTTGTTCCGCATGCCGAAATCTTTCAGGCCATTTCCACATGTAACTTTGGATTAATTTATTACCCACCTTCACCCCACACTGAAAACTCAATCCCGACAAAACTATATGAATACCTTGGTTGTCGACTACCGATTCTTTTACATGATTACGAGCCTTGGTCAAGTGTAACGGCTCCGTTTAACGCCTCCATTAATCTCAATTTTGCAAACCCAAATGTGGAGGCCATCCTAGATCAAATTCGGACAACTACTTTTTATGAGACGGCCCCATCGAATGTCACTTGGGAAAGTGAAGAGCAAAAGCTCCTCGAAATCATTGGAAGGTTACTGCCAACCCAGACAAAATAATTGGCCTAAATATTATTTTAGACAAGCCTAAAATAATATATTTGCTGCAATTGCATCTTCATGATAAGCCTTGCAGAAGAAAACTATCTCAAATCAATCTATCACCTTTCGCAGGCTGGCAGCAAATCAGTGTTGACGAATGAACTGGCCGAGGCCATGAACACCAAGGCTGCTTCAGTTACCGATATGATCAAAAAGCTTTCAACCAAAGAATTCATATCGTATGAGAAATATTATGGGGTTAATTTAACTGCGAAAGGAAAAACAGTGGCTCTCTCTGTCATTCGAAAACATCGACTATGGGAGACTTTCTTAGTCGAGAAGTTGGCATTCTCTTGGGATGAAGTACATGAAGTAGCCGAACAATTGGAACATATTCAGTCAAAACGGCTCATTGAAAAACTAGATGAATACCTCGGGTTTCCGAAGGTTGACCCCCATGGCGACCCGATCCCCGACACAAAGGGCAAGATCAAAGCACTTCAGCAAGTGATGTTAGCCACACTAAAGCCGGGTGCCGACAGTATCATCGTAGCAGTTAAAGACTCTGACTCACAATTGTTAAAATACCTCGATAAAATTGGTGCTCGCCCCGGCAAAACAATTAAGGTAATTGAGAGAGAAGAGTACGATGGCTCGATGGAAGTGAGCATCAATAATCAGCGCTTCTTCCTTTCGAAAGAAGTATCGGAGAATATTTTAGTAAACGCATGATCAGCATAAAAAAAGAATTCGTCAATTCCTATGAGTGATTCTACTACCGCACGAAAATCACTAAGCGAGGTAAATGCCTCAGTTGATGCTACCAACCGAAGAGGTTGGAGAAAGCTTTTAGCCTTTCTAGGACCTGCATATTTGGTAAGCGTAGGGTATATGGATCCCGGCAATTGGGCTACCGATATCGCTGGCGGCAGCAAGTTCGGTTATTCGCTGTTGTGGGTGCTACTAATGAGCAACCTGATGGCGCTATTGCTGCAGAGCCTGAGCGCACGGTTGGGTGTAGTTCGTCAGCTTGATCTCGCCCAAGCATCCAGAAGTTCTTATCACCCAGTGGTCAATTTTTGCTTGTGGATTTTGGCGGAAATTGCCATTGCGGCTTGTGATCTGGCGGAAGTATTGGGTATGGCTATTGGGTTACAGTTGCTCTTTGGGCTACCCTTGATCTGGGGTGTTTCACTCACTGTGCTAGATACATTACTGTTGCTCGTGTTGCAAAGTTATGGAATGCGAAAAATAGAAGCATTCATTATTGCTTTGGTTGCCATTATCGGAATCTCCTTTTTAATGGAAATGATCTGGGCAAAGCCCGAGGTTGGGCAATTAATGAAAGGATTCATCCCCACCCTACCCTCTGACGAAGCATTGTACATTGCCATTGGAATCATTGGGGCTACAGTGATGCCCCACAATCTATACCTGCACTCTTCTTTAGTTCAGACACGGAGGATCGACAGTAGTGAAAAAGGAATTTGGTCAGCCATCAAATACAATTTTATTGACTCTGCGATTGCACTGAATGCCGCCTTCTTTGTCAACTCAGCCATTCTAATTTTGGCCGCGTCTACTTTCTTCCGTGCGGGGATGTTCGAAGTATCCGACATACAAGACTCTTACAAATTTCTAGCGCCATTGACGGGCACAGAATGGGCCTCAATACTTTTTGGTGTTGCATTGGTAGCTGCCGGACAAAGTTCCACCATTACTGGAACGCTTGCGGGTCAAGTAGTGATGGAAGGTTATCTTAATCTGCGCATCGCCCCCTGGCTACGGAGATTAATCACCCGATTGATCGCGATCATTCCTGCATACGTGGTGATTTTAATTTATGGTGAGGGCAAAACCGGTGAGCTCTTGGTTTTCAGTCAAGTGGTACTAAGTCTTCAACTTGGTTTCGCGGTCATCCCACTGATCCATTTTACGAGTGACAAACAAAAGATGGGGGTTTTTGCCATTAAGCCCTGGGTAAAAATAGCGGCTTGGACAATTGCTTTCATTATTGTCTCCCTGAATGTGAAATTGGTGATTCAAGAAATAACAGGATGGCTGAATGATGCCGGAGAAAACGCCTGGATCATTTGGTTGGTCGTGATACCACTTTGCGTGGCTACAGGTATACTCCTGTTTTATATTACCTTCAAGCCGTTGTTTGACCGAAGACGGCAAGAAAAGAATGCACGTCCACCGCACGGTTCTGCGTCATTGTTGGAAAACTTAGAAAAACCGATTTATAAAAAGATTGCCATTACGATTGACTTTAGCTCTGTAGATTCTATATGCATTCAAAGCGCCATGGCACAGGGTGGAAAAAACGCATCGTACTTGTTGGTTCATGTTGTAGAAACGGCAGGCGCCATCTGGTATGGAAGTGAAATTGCCGATAGTGAATCCAGCGTTGATACCGCGTCACTTCAAGACTATTTGGATCAGTTGAAACAGCAAGGCTACCAGGTTGAAATGCAAATCGGCTATGGCAATCCCAAGCAGATCATTCCCGAGCTCGTTACTAAATTTGATGCAGATCTTTTAGTAATGGGTGCACATGGACACAAGTGGGCAAAGGATTTGATTTTTGGAACCACAGTCGATACGGTGCGGCACCGAGTGGCTATTCCAGTACTTATTGTTCGTTAATTTTCAACCGTAATTTTTTTTGAGCCCAACAGACGACACTATTATCGCACTAGCAACGCCTCCGGGTGTTAGCGCACTTGGCATCATCCGATTGTCCGGGAAAAACGCCATCGAGTTGACGCAAGCTATCTTTAAAGGCAAAAACCTCGAACAACAACCATCTCACACTGTTCACTTGGGCACCATCGGTGAAGGCAGGGCGATAGACGAAGTTATGGTATCGCTCTTCAAAGAACCCAACTCGTTCACTAAAGAGAACTCGGTTGAAATTTCGTGCCATGGATCGCCTGTGATCATCAAAGAAATAATCAAGCTTTTTTTAAAACGTGGAGTAAGGTTAGCCGAGCCTGGCGAATTTACCAAGCGCGCGTTCTTTAACGGTCGTTTTGATTTGGCACAAGCAGAAGCAGTGGCTGATTTGATCCACGCAGAAACCGATAACGCGAGGCAGGCCGCGCTCAACCAAATGCGAGGAGGGTTTTCTAAGGAAATTCAAAAACTGAGAGAGGAACTTATTCACTTTGCTTCATTGATTGAATTAGAGCTAGACTTTGGAGAAGAGGATGTGGAATTTGCCAAACGAGATGATTTGAAAAAATTGATTCTTCAAATTCAATCCTACCTCACATCACTAATTCAATCATTTGATCAGGGTAACGTTATAAAAAACGGGATACCGACTGTCATTGCCGGCAAACCTAACGCGGGAAAGTCAACATTACTAAACGCATTGCTCAATGAGGAAAAGGCTATCGTCTCTGAAATACCGGGCACTACGCGTGACGTGATCGAAGATGAAATGATTGTTGGTGGTATTGCTTTTCGCTTTATGGATACAGCCGGGCTGCGCGAAACCACGGATGTAGTAGAATCAATTGGCGTAGAAAGAACCCGCGACCGCATGAAAAAGGCTTCGCTCATTCTATATCTCTTTGATCTAGCCATCACAACGTTGGAAGAGATTCAAACTGAAGAAGTGGAATTGAAGAAGTTGGGTATTCCCTACCTGAAGATTGGGAATAAGATGGATAAAGCTAGCATGGCTTTCATCGAGCTACTGAAGGAAGAAGATTTTCTTTTTATTTCAGCAGCAACGAAAATAAACATATCAACATTGAAGGAAAAAATTGTTAGTCAATTTCAAATCAAAGAAATCAAGCAAGGCGATGTGGTGGTGACCAATCTACGGCACTACCAAAATCTTGTACAGACTCATTTGTCATTGGAGCGAGTGCTTGCCGGAATGGAAGAGGGAACCACAGGAGATTTCTTAGCCATGGACATTCGTCAGGCCTTGCACTATCTTGGCGAGATCACCGGGACGATCACATCAGACGATCTATTAGCAAACATCTTCGGGAAATTCTGTATCGGGAAATAGTATTCATTTTATTTTTGAGTGGTGAGAAAAATTATCTTACTAATAAAATTTGCGCTTGCCTCTAACGTGCTGGGGGCGCAGGATGGGTTAGGCAGCTGGAACATCCTCAGCGCAAAAGCTTCTGTTTCGGAAAAATGGGGGTTCTTCCTAGAAGGCCAGGTTCGTTCCCTACAGTTTTACAACAACTTTCACTACCATGAGATAAAGGGCGGAATGACGTACGCCATCGATAAAAATTTCTCGTTTGCGGTGGCGGGCGGCAAATATGATACTTACCAAGAGGGGGGAGACTTCCTTACGCCAAAGGCTAGTGATGAAGTAAGGCTTTTCGAGCAAATGAGTATGAGTCAATATCTGCACCGCATCAAATTTGAGCACCGCTACCGGGCAGAACAGCGCTTTACAAAAAATGGATATCGAAACCGATTCAGGTATCGAATGCAAGCCATAATCCCATTGAATGGGCTTAAAATTGAGCCCAAGGTTTGGTATTTTTCGGGAAGCGGTGAGCTATTCTTCACTGATACGCCTGCTTACTTTGAGCGGATTCGCACGTACGTGGGGTTCGGCTATCAGCTTTCAAAAAACATTGGATTGCAAGCAGGCTACCTACACCAATTCGACTATAAACTGGTGGACGAAACGGGAAAAGACTTCCTTCAAGTTGCACTACTATGGGACATACGGCTCCATAGAAAGGAGCAGGAGAAAATTCCATCGCAAGTAGATTAACAAAACATTTGTAATTTGTTTCTAAACTTCTTGTTTATCGACTCAAACTTTCTTTAACTTTAAGAGGCTAATGAATGTAGCCTTGTAAACCAGAAAATAAAACCCACTCTAAACTCATTGTGCTATGGCAAAAAAAGCAAAGAAGGCAGCAAAAAAGAAGGCAAAACCAGCCAAGAAATCAGCTAAAAAAGCGGTGAAGAAAGTAGTAAAACAAGCGGCCAAAAAATCCGCGAAAAAAGCAGCCAAGAAGGTTGTGAAGAAAGTAGCTCCTAAAAAAGCGGCTCCTAAAAAACCAGCAGCCAAGAAAAAATCTGCACCTAAGCCAAAACCTGCTACCGCTCCCAAGCCAGTAGTTGTTGCAGCTGTACCTGCGCCACCACCTGCCCCTGCACCAGAAATCAATGGTGGCGATATGGAAATGGGCGGCTCAAACTAGAAAGTCTCATTTGAAATAGAAGAAGCGATACGTTGAGTATCGCTTTTTTTATGACCTTGAGCCATTGGTAGTCATGAATTTCGCATACCGTGAGAATCACTGTAATACGCATGACCAATCCGCCACCAAAAAGATATACTTTTGAGTAAACTACTGCCATGCCTTTTTTTAGTTTGAAAAGCTTCCTCTCGCGTAAAGATCTACTACGAGAGAAAACCAAGGACTACCGCAGGATTGTGCTGATTCAAGTCGTAATTGTATCATTTGGATTAGTTCTGTCTGAGCCGCTGTTAGCCGACTCAAAGAGTGACGCCTCTAAGCTGATCATTTCAATATTTTCGCTTTTTGCAGCGGTCTATGCTTTTTTACAATGGGATTTGCTTCGGAATTTCACAGACAACCGGAATGTATTAAATGCCATTCTTATCGCGTTGATATTGGTGATAGTAACCGGCAGCCTGGTTGAATTTCCTTACTATCAAATCATACAGGTACCTAACCGCCAAGCCTATTTGCTAACCCTACGCGGTGTTCTCTTCCCCATCGAAGTGACCGTAATCAGCTTTGCGATACATGATCTGTTTTCGGGAAGTCATATGACACCAGACAAGCTTTGGGGGGCGGCCTGCATATTCTTGATGATAGGGATATCCTTTGGCAGTTTATTCGACCTGATATCTGTCGCCAAACCCGGGAGCCTGGGTGTCGCTATAGAATTAGGCCATCCAAATTACGCTGAATGTGTAACTTACAGCTTTAGCATTTTAGGGGGCGTAGACTCCGGATTGCAACCCAGCCGACTAATGCGAAATATTAGCATTCTGGAAGCAGTTTGGGGCGGTCTTTATGGTATGCTGATCATCGGAAAACTACTTGGACTGCCACGAGACGAAAACAAAACAGAAAATAAATAACTAACAACCAACTACCATGAATAACAGTAAACTTCCATTTATCATCGTGGGCATCATTGCCTTTTTTGTATTACTGGCATTGTCTTCAAGCCTATTTTACAATGTAGCCGCCACCGAGCGGGCGATCATCTTTTACCCATTTGGCAAAGGTCTTGATAAAACAGATGTAATTGGGCCTGGAACCCATCTAAAAATGCCCTGGAACGAAGTATCTACCTATAAAGTAAACGAAACTTCTTCCGATGAAAATATGGATGTGCTGGACAAGAATGGTCTGTCAATCCATGTGGATATTACCGTTCGTTTCTATCCGGTTCCCAATAAAATTGGCTTTATTCATGAGCAATTCACCAAAGACTATGTGAACGTGTTAGTTATCCCGGAGGTTCGTTCAACAGTTCGCCAAGTAATGGGTAGATATACTGCGGAGGAAATTTACTCTACCAAAAGGGCGGAAGTTGAGACCGCCATCACTACGGAAACCGAAAATATTTTACACACCAATAACGTAAAAGCTACTGCGGTTCTGATTCGTTCCATTACTTTGCCAGAACAAATCAAGGCAGCCATAGAAAATAAGCTACAACAACAACAAGAATCACTGGCCTACCAATACCGACTCGACAAAGAAAAGAGTGAGGCGGAGCGTAAGCGGATTGCTGCAGAAGGTGAATCAAGGGCAAACAACATTATCAACAACAGCTTAACTGACAAACTACTAAAAATGAGGGGGATAGAAGCGACTTTAGAGCTTTCTAAATCACCCAACTCAAAGGTGATTGTAGTGGGTTCAGGCAAAGACGGCATGCCGCTAATCTTGGGCAATAACTAAATATCAAAGACTATTTTTTTCTACTAACTCTTCCCTTTATCTTTAAAACCGAAGCATAAACAATATTCTTATGGCGAAAACAGCTGAGTTGATTATTAATGGTAAGTCGTACAAGTTCCCCATCGTTGAAGGAACGGAGAACGAAATAGCAGTAGATATCAGTACCTTGTTAGAAGATTCTGGTGCCATAACCCTGGATCTAGGTTACAAAAACACGGGCGCTACTAAAAGTGCCATCACCTTTTTGGATGGCGATAAGGGTATCCTTCGTCACCGAGGCTATTCGATCGAAGAACTGGCATCGATGTCCAGCTTTTTGGAAGTTTCATACTTATTGATTTTTGGGGAATTACCCAACAAAGAGCAGTTAGATAAGTTCTCCGATGACATCAGGCGCCACACTATGGTGCACGAGGATATTAAAAAGATATTAGATGGGTTCCCTTCTTCTTCCCATCCGATGGGTGTTTTGGCTTCCATGTTTTGCGCACAAACAGCTTTCTACCCAGAATCATTAGATCCTAACCGATCTGCAGAAGGCGTTTACCTAAGCATCGTGCGATCGTTGGCCAAGATGCCAACATTTGCTGCATGGGCCTACAAAAACGCTATGGGCCACCCGGTGAACTATCCAGACAATTCACTCAACTACTGCTCCCGTTTTCTGAAAATGTTGTATGCCTTGCCGGCTGAACATTACGAGGTAGATCCGATTGTAGCCAGTGCCCTCGACAAACTATTGATTCTGCATGCCGACCACGAGCAAAACTGTTCAACTTCTACGGTTCGTATCGTGGGCTCTTCCAAAGCTAGTATCTACTCTTCTATCTCCGCAGGGATCAACGCCCTTTGGGGACCTCTGCACGGGGGTGCCAACCAGGAGGTTATCCTTATGTTAGAAGCCATTAAGAAAGATGGCGGAGATGTCGAAAAATGGATTAACAAAGCCAAAGACAAAAACAGCGGCTTCCGCCTGATGGGTTTTGGTCATCGTGTCTATAAAAACTTCGACCCACGCGCGAAGATCATCAAACAAACCGCAGACGAGGTATTGGGTAAACTAGGCGTGAATGATCCCGTATTGGATATTGCGCTAAAACTCGAGGAAGTAGCTTTAAGAGATCCTTACTTTATTGAACGCAAATTGTATCCAAACGTAGATTTCTACTCGGGTATCATTTACCGCGCATTGGGAATTCCGGTGGATATGTTCACCGTCATGTTCGCCATGGGTCGCCTTCCTGGATGGATAGCCCAGTGGAAAGAATTACGTGAAAACAAAGAACCGATTGGTCGTCCTCGGCAAATATATACTGGCCAGAATTTGAGGACGTACGTGCCAATAGGAAAAAGATAATTTCTCAACGTCCATGGTCGATTGTCCATTGACCATGGACTTTTTTATTTACAAAATTATGGCGCTCATAGACGACTTTAACGCAGCAGTTTCAAAATCAAAAGACTTAACCAAGAGACCTTCGAATGAAGAACTTTTGGATTTGTACGCACTCTTCAAGCAGGCAACTGATGGCGATGTGAGTGGAGAACGTCCGGGAGGTTTTGACTTTAAGGCAATCGCAAAATTTGATGCGTGGGCAAACAAAAAGGGTCTTTCCAAAGATCAGGCGATGACTGACTACGTCTCGCTTATGAATCGTCTGCAAGCAGCTTACTCGTAGGCCGTAGAAGGCTTACTATTTAGCCGTGAACCTATTTTTTCAACCAGCGGTTTCAGAAGGAGTCAATCACCTTACCGCTGACGAATCATACCATGCTTTTCGAGTTTTGCGAATGTCGCCAGGTGACGATATTCAAATTACCGATGGCAAAGGTGTTTTCTTTCAGGCCACGATTACTTCCATTGATTCGAAAAAGTGTGGATTCAAAATCAATACCGAAAAAAAAATTCCAAAGAAGAACTACCACATCCACATCGCTATTGCTCCCACCAAAAATGCTGATCGGATTGAATGGTTTGTAGAAAAAGCCGTGGAAATTGGAGTTGACGAAATCAGTTTTATCCTTTGCAAAAACTCAGAACGAAAGGTGCTCAACTTAGAACGAATCGAAAAGATTGCAATAAGCGCGATGAAACAGTCGCAACAAGCATGCATGCCGATACTACACCCGTTACAACCGTTTAACGACATCCTAAAACAATCGGCTGATCAGAAATTTATTGGTCATGTGGACTCTTCCAACCCAGTTCACCTCAAGGCGATCGCTAAACCGAACAAGAGTTATTTGGTTTTGATTGGGCCTGAAGGCGATTTCTCTAATGAAGAATTGAATACTGCACTTCAAGCGGGTTTTGAAAAAGTAAGCCTTGGAGAAAATCGGCTACGAACAGAAACGGCAGGACTAACGGCTTGCCAAACACTCCAATTTGTAAACTGACAACTGGAACTCTACCTTCGTAACAAATACTTTATTAATGTCTTCCACAGAAGCTAAAAAGCATATAGAAGAATTGGTAAATCAGATTAACTACCACAACAACCTGTATTACCAAAAAAATAAATCCGAAATTTCAGATTATGAGTTCGATCAATTATTAAAAAAACTAGACGATCTAGAAAACGAATTTCCGGAACTAAAGCAGCCCGACTCGCCCACCCAACGAGTAGGAGGCACCATCACCAAAGAATTTGAAAACGTAGTTCATCAATATCCCATGCTTTCGTTGGGAAATACCTACTCCAAAGAAGAGCTGGAAGAATTTGACGTTCGCGTTGCCAAGGGCTTAAAAGGAGAACCCTACGATTATTTCTGTGAACTGAAATTTGATGGAGTTTCAATTAGCTTGGTCTATGAGAATGGTATCCTGATCAAAGCGATCACGCGTGGCGATGGCGTGCGTGGTGATAATGTGATCGCCAATGCAAAGACAATTCGAAGCCTGCCACTAAAAATCAAATTAGAACCAATCCCCTCCAGGTTTGAAGTACGAGGTGAGGTTTTCCTGTCCAAAGAGGTATTTAAAAAATTAAATCAAGAGCAAGAAGACATTGGAGAAGAAACCTATGCTAACGCACGCAACACAGCCTCTGGGACATTAAAAATGCAGGACAGCGCTGAGGTCGCAAAACGTAAACTGGATTGCTATCTCTACTACTTATTAGGAGAAGAGCTAAACATTAGCTCACATGAAGAAGCCATTCAAAAAATTGAACAGTGGGGTTTCAACGTATCTTCTACTTATCAAAAGTGCAAGAACATTCAAGAGGTGATGGATTATATAGTTCATTGGGAGAAAAAGCGTGGTGAATTGCCACTAGAAACCGATGGTGTGGTCATCAAGGTCAATAGTCTTGATCAACAACAGCGACTGGGAGCAACGGCCAAAGTTCCAAGGTGGGCGATTTCATTTAAATACAAAGCAGAAAGCATCAGCACGCGCCTTAATGGCATCACCTATCAGGTAGGTCGTACAGGAGCTGTAACTCCTGTCGCAGAGTTAGAGCCGGTACAATTAGCTGGCACCACGGTAAAACGTGCCTCTCTGCACAATGCCAACGAAATTACCCGGCTTGATTTGCGAATAGGAGATAGCGTATTTGTAGAGAAAGGTGGCGAGATCATTCCAAAGGTCACTGGCGTTGATTTGACGCAACGAAAAAATACAACGACATCTGTTGTCTACATTTCTGAGTGTCCGGAATGCGGAACCTCACTGATTCGAAAAGAAGGTGAAGCGAATCACTATTGCCCTAATGAAAGTGGATGTCCTCCGCAAATCAAGGGACGAATTGAACATTTTATCCAACGCAAAGCAATGGATATCGATTCGCTGGGAGAGCAAACGATCAAGCAGCTTTTTGATCTGGGCCTCGTGAATTCACCGGCAGATCTCTACGATCTAAAAAAGGCAGACTTGCTAAGGCTCGAAAAGGTAAAAGATAAATCAGCCGAAAATATGCTGGCAGGAATAGAAGCTTCAAAGAATACTCCTTTCCAATCGGTATTGTTTGCTGTTGGGATACGCTTTGTGGGAAAGACAGTGGCAGAAAAATTAGCCTACTATTTCAAGTCAATGGACAAGCTTGCTGCTGCTTCCGTTGAAGAACTGCTGAAGGCGCCAGAAGTGGGTGAGAAAATCGCGCAAAGTGTTGTTCAATTCTTTAACCAACCGCACCACGTGAACGAAATCGCCCGATTGAAAAAAGCTGGGCTGCAAATGGAATCGACTAGTGTTGAACCAGAATTGATCAGTCAAAGACTCGAAGGCAAATCTTTTGTGATCTCAGGTACATTTGAAAACTACGAACGAGATCAACTCAAAGAAATGGTACTGGCGAATGGAGGACGAATCCTTTCTGGAGTTTCGGCAAAACTTGACTATTTGTTGGCAGGAGAAAATATGGGTCCGGCAAAACTAGAGAAAGCACGGAAGTTGGGCGTAACGTTAATTACTATTGGCGACTTCGAAAAGATGCTGATGGGTTAAACAAAAATGTTGAATGTTGAATTTTAAATGTTGAATTTGCAACATGTTTAAGATGAATTTTCTAAAAATGCGTACACGCTCTGCTTTGCGAAAAAACCAGAGTCTGCGTTCCAGCATTCCTTATAAACAAACAAAATCAGTGGGCATTGTTTTTTCAGTTGAAGACAAACAAATACGTCAAGATGTAAAGGAATTCATCCGCACTTTGGAGCTAGACGGAAAGCAAGTAAAAGTATTGGAGTTCTTACCAAATAAAAAAGAAAACTATGAGATTCTATTTGACTTTTTTTCAATTGAGGATTTAACATTTTGGGGAAATATCAATTCTGAACATGCTAACAATTTTTCGAAAACTAGTTTCGATCTTTTATTTTATGTTGATTTAAATTCTAATCCACTGGTACTTGATCTACTGGCACGCTCAAAAGCACATTGCAGAATTGGCCGCTATTGCAAAGAAGAAAGCCCTTACTTTGAGTTGATGATCAAGCAAGAAGGCACTCCAAAAGGATTGATAGAAACAATGTATAAATACGCTAAACAATTACGATAAGCTTTCATGATTTCGAAAAAACTACACGGGACGGGGGTTGCGTTGGTGACTCCATTTGACAACCAAGGAGAAATTGATTTTCAAGCATTAAAAAAGCTATTGCGTCATACGTCACAAGGAGTCGATTACTATGTTGTCATGGGCACTACGGGAGAATCGGCAACACTTTCCAAAGAAGAAAAAAAAGAGGTGTTACAATTTGTTATCGCCAACAATATCAAGAAACTTCCCATCGTCTACGGAATTGGGGGTAATCATACACAAGGTGTTGTGGACGAAATTCGATCAACGAACCTAACCAGTGTTGATGCTCTTTTGTCGGTTAGTCCCTATTACAATAAGCCATCCCAAGAAGGAATATATCAACACTTCGTTGCGGTAGCAAATGCAAGCCCTATTCCAATTATACTTTACAATGTTCCGGGACGGACTGCCTCAAACCTGACTGCAGAAACGACTCTTCGACTTGCCAAGCACAAAAACATCATCGGCATCAAGGAGGCGTCTGGTAGTATGGAGCAATGTATGAAGATTGCGAAAGAAAAGACGGTTGATTTTCTGCTCATCTCCGGAGATGATATGCTTACTCTTTCCCTACACGCCATTGGCGGTGAGGGCGTAATTTCAGTGCTTGCCAATGCCTATCCCGTGACATTCAAAAAGATAAAAGAGTACATGCGTACAGGCAAATTGAACCGAGCGCAGCAAGAGCAATTCAAATTATTGGAGATAAATGCTCCTATGTACGAGGAGGGAAATCCTGTAGGCCTGAAGCACTTGCTAAAAACCATGAACATAGGCAACGGTGACGTTCGGCTTCCATTAGTTGCCGCGTCAAGCGCGCTGCAGAAAAAAATCGAAACATTAGTTAAGAAGAAGTAGCCTTTCAACACCACTGGTGACCCTTCTACTTTTGGAGAAAAAAATATCCAACTATCCAAGCAGAGAACCAGAATGGCTGCAGTATTATTGTCCAATCAGATTAACCAATTCAACCAGCACCTTTCCATTTCCGCACGTTTGCCAAAAGATATTGAAATCCTCAATCCATTTAAGGATCCTATTACATCCTATCTAAGTCAACGCTTTTACAAGAAATACTATAACGACACTAAAACGCGAACAATGATCTTAGGGATCAACCCAGGTCGATTTGGATCCGGGTTAACAGGAGTTCCTTTTACTGACCCAATTAATTTGGAGAAGTATTGCGGCATCGAAAACAAACTCCCCAAGAAACACGAGATCTCCTCAGAGTTTATTTATGCAATGATTGATTCTTTTGGAGGGTGTGACCGATTCTATCAAAATTTTTACTTTAGTTCTATATCGCCTTTGGGGTTTGTCAAAGAGGGTAAGAATCTTAACTACTATGACATAAAGGGTCTATCTGAAAAATTAACGGACTTTATTCTTTCTAGCCTTAGTCAACAACTCAGTTGGGGAATGAATAGAGAAGTTGTCTTCTGCCTCGGTGAAGGAAAGAATTTCGCTTTCCTGGAAGAACTAAATGCAAAGCACAAATTCTTTAACAGAGTTGTCCCTCTCTCGCACCCTCGCTTCATTATGCAGTACAAGAGAAAACGAGTGAAGGAGTATGTGGATGAATATGTTAAGAAGTTGGCGGTTAGAGGTTAGAAGTTAAAATACAGAAGTCAGAAGATAAAAGGTAAAAGTTAAAAGTTAAAAAAATTGGAATCTTCTAAAGTGCAACTCCGCAAAACACTTGGCCTTCTGCAATTGGAACGTCAGGCTGACTTAGAACAATATCGGCAAAAAGTATTAATGCGGCCTTTGCATGCTCGCGTAAAAGAAGGCATGACCTGGTACCCTGTTCGACTGGCGAAGGAGTATATAGGAACTGGTGAGCGAATCATTATTGAAGTAGAACGCACGACCCAAAAAGATCAACCTCACGCCTTTCAAAGTGGAAAGATGGTAAGTGTCTTTTCAAATGCCTCTGGCAAATCTGAAAAGCAACACCAAAATGGCGTTATTAACTATGTACGTGACAATCTCATGGTAATCACCTTAAACGGGGATGATCTTCCGGAATGGATTGATAGCGGTTCACTAGGTGTAGATGTGATGTTTGATGAGATGAGCTATCGCGAGATGGAGTACACGCTAAAAAAAGTAATTGAAGCAGAGGACGATAGAGTAGCGGAATTTCGAGAGCTGCTGTTGGGAGAGGGGGTTGCCGGTTACTGGTTGCCAGTGAATAGTGAACAGGGAACCAGGAACTGGCAATTGGCAACCATTTTAAATGAAAGTCAACTCAAAGCAGCCTACAAAATAATTGAAAGTAAAGACATCGCCTTCATTCACGGCCCACCAGGAACCGGTAAAACAACTACTCTTGTTCAGGTAATTAAGTATACAGTAAAAGAAGAAGGTCAAGTACTTGTATGCGCACCAAGTAACGCAGCCATTGATCTGTTGGTTGAAAAATTAAGTGATCAGGGTTTGAACGTAATCCGAATTGGTCATCCGGCACGCGTTACCGAACAATCACTCAGTAAAACAATGGATGCTCGTATCGCAGAACATCCTAACTTTGATGAGCTGAGGTTGCTGCGCAAAAAAATGGAGCAGACCAAACAAAAGGCCAATAAATACAAACGCAGCTTTGGACATTTTGAAAAAGCTGAGCGCAGAATGCTGCGTGAGGAAGCCCGGCAACTAAAATCAGATGCCGACACGTTGGAATTCTATATTACCAACGACCTACTTCAAAAAAGCGAAGTGATTTGCGCTACTCTCGTTGGCGCATCTCACCCTACCTTAAAAGGCAGAAGGTACAAGACTGCATTTATTGATGAGGCCGGACAAGCATTGGAACCAGCCAGCTGGATACCATTTCTCCGTGCGCAACGCGTCATTCTAGCAGGCGATCATATGCAGTTGCCTCCTACCGTAAAATCAAACGAGGCTGCCAAGTTGGGATTAGCAGAAACGCTTTTTGAAAAAGGAATTTTAAAGCACCCCTCACAGGCATCGATGCTTCAAGTGCAATACAGAATGCACGAATCCATCATGAAGTTCTCTTCGAGCTATTTTTACAAAGACGAATTGATCGCCCATGAATCAGTTCGTACAGAATTGCTGCGCCCAAATCAACCACCCGTTGAATTTATTGATACTGCTGGTGCCGGATTTACCGAGGAGCAAGATCCGGAAACTTTAAGTCGATTGAACAAAGAAGAAGCAGCACTTCTCATTCGCGTAGTAGAAAAATTAGTCGAAGAAATAGGATTAGAAGATTGGATTACTCAAAACATCACGATGGGAATCATCACTCCATATCGAGCACAGGTTGACTATCTACATCATTTGGCCGAAAGTTCTGCGTTCCTGGAACGACTTCACAAATTAGTTACCATCAACACCGTAGATGCTTTTCAAGGACAGGAGCGTGACGTGATTGCTATAAGTTTCGTGCGTAGCAATACGAAAGGCGAAGTTGGTTTTCTGGCAGACATCCGCAGAACCAATGTAGCCATGACCCGAGCCAAGAAAAAACTAATCATGATTGGCGATAGTGCTACGCTGGGCACACATCCCTTTTATGTGAAGTTGTTGGAGTTTGTGCAAGGTCATGACTTTTATAAGAGTGTTTTTGAAGTGTAGTTCGATGTTTGTTAATGATTATTAGAATCAGACGAATAAATAGTGGCTAGCGCTACGCGCCCCTTTAAAGTCGGCTAGAATTCAAAGGCATCTGACTGCTCCTTGCGGTCTGACGCCTACTTCCTGCATAATGTTAGTAACAAATTAATAGTAACTATTTCCTTTTAATGGCCCCTCTAACGGCCTCCGCTGTCCAGGGGTCTTCCGGCCAATGATGGCGTGGGTAGCGTCTCTTTAATTCACTTCGCACTTCATGATAAATGGTATGCCAAAAGCTTTTCAGGTCTTGAGTTACCTGTACAGGCTTATAACCCGGAGAAAGCAAGTGCAACACAATCTCCACCCTTCCTTCATTAATTGTTGGCGTCTCTAACAATCCAAACATTTCTTGTAATCTTACTTCAATTTTTGGGGCTTGGCCGCCTTTAAAATAGTGAAGCTTGATCATTGACCCGCTGGGAACTTGCAATTTGGCGGGGGCTAATTTATCGAGTTTGGCATTTAGCTCCCAGGAGAGCAGTGTTGTTAAAATAGTTTTCAAATCCAATCGCTGAAAATCAATTCGCTTCGAAACCTGACTTAGAAAAGGCCCGAGCCATTCTTCTGCACAGGCTAACAGGTTTTTTTCACTAACATCTGGCCATCCTTCTTCGGGTCGCCAACTTCGTAAGCACATCAAGCGCGTTTGCCATTCCGTGTGCTCATCCTGCCAATTCAGCAAACTAAATCCTTCTTCTCGCAGCGCGTCACATAAAACACGTATTCTTATTTCTTCAGAAATCTTTTGCAGGGGCCGCGTGGAGACCACCACATTTCCTATTCGCTTCTCTATTACCGCTACAAGCATCCCCCTTTCTTTGTCCCATCGCACAGCTTCCTTTTCTTCTGCTCGTTCCATCAAATCATCCAGATGTACAGGCGCTGCCAAGAATATTTTTCCTTCACCTTTAGTGCCAGCATCCAATTGAGCAACACACAACCAGGTCTCACGCAAAAGTGAATCATGATCTGGCAGTCGTAGCACTCGGCCATTTGCTAGCTTATAACGTTCCATTTGCTTATCAATTTGTTGGGCAATCCGCTCAGGGTAAGCTTCTGATAACCACTTTCCAACATCCGTATCTGCAACAATAGAGTTATCCACTTCTAATTTGAAAATCTTTCGCCAGGATGAGGCCAAACGTTCAACACGCAGTAATACGTTTTTATCTGCATCTACTCGCTCCCCTTTCCGCCACTTGCGCAAAACTTCCACGCGCAAACTCAAGTCAGCTCCGGAGTCTTTAGAAAGCGGGTCACGCTCTTCCAATAAAGCGGCCACATCGGTCGCCAACACAATACCCTTTGCATCAGATTCCTTTGCCGATAAAAGCATATGTGCTATTCGTGGGTGGGTAGGAAGTTTTAACATGGCTCTACCCCGCTCTGTAATCAAATCTCCCACAAGGGCGCCAAGCTCTTGCAACAATTGTTTTGCCTGACTTACAGTACCCGTTGGAGGCAAAGTAATCCATTGCAACTCGTTCATATCTTTGATTCCCCAGTTGCACAACTCAAGGAGAAGTGGCGATAAATCTGCCTCCAAAATTTCAGGCTGTCGCATCGGCAGCAAATGGCTGTGGGTATTCTCGGCCCACAGACGATAGCAAACCCCGGGTCCCAGTCGACCGGCACGACCTGCACGCTGGTCAGCTGCATCTCGTGTGACACGTATCGTCTCTAGCTTAGTCATCCCACTTCGCGGATCAAACCGTGCTACCCGAGAGTAGCCTGAATCAATAACCGTTGTGATGCCTTCTATTGTCAAAGAGGTTTCGGCAATGGAAGTAGCTAACACCACTTTGCGTAAACCTTGCGGATGAGGCATGATCGCTTGCTGCTGTTCCTTCAAAGGCAAATCGCCATACAATGGTTGAACGACTATCGAACTTTCATCGCTATTCAAAGCTTCCATCGCTTTTCGAATTTCTCCAGTTCCTGGTAAAAAAACTAACAAATCACCTGACTGCTCTTTCAACGCCCTACGTATGACCCGAGTAGTTGCAACCGCAATGCCGTCTTCCTTGTCAACAGGCTGATACTTGATGGTAACGGGGAATTGCTTCCCAATACTTGTAATGATGGGCGCATTATAGAGCAATGCAGAAATTTTCTCACCATCTAAGGTGGCCGACATGATCAGCAATTTTAGATCGTCCCTAAGCACTTGCTGACTTTGGTAACACAATGCTAGCGCTAAATCTGCTTGCAAACTACGTTCATGGAACTCATCAAAAATTACCAAACCAACACTCTCGAGAGAATTATCGGATTGAATCATACGGGTGAGTATTCCCTCGGTAACTACCTCGATGCGGGTATTAGTGCTTACTACTGTTTCAAAACGAATTCGATAACCAATGGTCTGGCCCACTTCCTCGTTCAATAGACTTGCCAGGCGTGAGGCAACGGATCTGGCTGCCAGCCTGCGTGGTTCAAGCAAAATGATTTTATTGTTTTTTAGGTATGGCGCATTTAAAAGTTCAAGGGGTAGGACGGTAGACTTTCCCGCCCCGGGAGGTGCTTGGAGAATTACGATCGGATACTGACCGAGGTTTTCAATCAGTTGGGAAAGTACGTCAAGAACGGGGTAAGACATCCTGTAAAAGTAACGCGGAATTTGAAATATTATAAGGGCAACTTACTTTGTGCGTATACATCGTTGGTGCGGGCGGCTTAACAGTAATTATTGAGTTCTACGAGTCAACGATTCTTGAACAATAAATGTACCTCTTCCATTGGTTGGCCTCTTACATATTGGGCGAGCTTAGAAACAACACGTTTTGCAAAACTGCAAATTCTTCATAAATAGGCCAACAATAAAGAATCAGTTCTATCTCAAAGTAAAAAGCATGAAAAACAACAGACTTGTCATCATTCTAATTTCAGCGGGAATTTTACTGCTTATTCCATTCATCGCGATGCAGTTTACAGAGGAAGTTAAATGGACCTTCTTCGATTTTATAGTCATGGGCAGTCTATTGCTGCTAACAGGAATTATACTTGAGGTAGTGCTTAGAAAAGTAACACAAACCAAGTATCGAATTCTTTTTTGTGTATTAGTTATTGGAGCATTTCTGTTAATTTGGGCAGAACTTGCCGTTGGAATTTTCGGGACTCCATTCGCTGGCCATTAGCCAATCAATTGAGTTAATGGTGGCTATTCCACTTATTACATCGACTACATTATTCAAATCAAATTCACAAGATGAACAAGTACCCTCTCAATGTGTTAGCCATGGCGCTCTTTTATGTAGCTGCCGGCCTTAATCATTTTATTAATCCTGCCTTTTATCTCCCACTCATTCCGCCCTATTTTCCATATCACACACTTATCAATGTATGTAGTGGTATGATTGAGATTTTATTGGGCGTTCTCTTAATTCCTACCATCTCCAGAAAATGGGCAGCCTTAGGAATCATAGCGATGCTAATTGCATTTATACCTGCACATGTCCACTTCATTGAAGTTAACAGTTGTGCAGGGGGTCTTTGTGTTCCCGAGTGGGTAGGCTGGTTCAGGTTAGTTGTTATACACCCACTATTAATCTATTGGGCATGGACTAATCGAAATTCTTAAGCACTCTTTGCCAGTTCCTTTAGCAACCTACCTCTAAAGGAATGATAATTAACCGTGATTGTATGCCTTGGTGTTTTAATCTGTTTAAAGTCGGGATTCTTTACTTCGTTGTTTGCTAATGCAGCAACTTTCTTTGGACGCATCCATTTTTCTGCAAGTTCTTTGGCCATAATTTTACTTTGCAGCTCTGCTCCGGGCCAGATACATCCCAATGGCTGAAATAAGCCTATGAAATAAATATTTTTAATTTCCGGATGCAACATTCTTAAGTATAGTGGCACATCACCCTCCGAGTAATCTATAAACTTCTTATCAAAAAACGGGTGTGATATAATGTAGCCAGTGCAGGCTACAATTACATCGTAATCGCAGTTACTTCCATCTTTGAAAAAAACCATGGATCCATCGTAATGATCAATGTCCTTTCGTGGATTGATTTTACCGTGGCGCAAAAAGTAAAACAATTCACTATTGACAGTTGGGTGATGAAATCCAAAATCTTCCTCGGGCTCAGGAAGTCCGTAAGAAGAATTTGTCCCTTGAATTATTTTAATCATCAAGCTCGTTGCTTTACGCCAAATGAACTTGGGCATAATGCGGAGTATTCCGCCTACGATGTCAGAGGGCTTTCCAAAAATGAACTTGGGCACAATCCAATAACCTCTTCGCCAACTGATATCTGTTGATTTTGAAAATCTACTTGACTCCACTGCCACATCACAGGCCGAGTTACCTCCTCCGATGACGAGTACTCGCTGATCTGTGAAATCCGAAAAGCGCTTCACATCATGGGAGTGCATCATCTTCCCTGAAAACTTTCCCGGATAGGTTGGATAACGCGGCTTCCAATGATGGCCGTTGCAAACGGCAAGTGCATCAAAAGATTCCGTCTTCGTTATTCCACTCTTGGTGGTCGTCACTTTCCACTTCTTATAATTGTCTAATTCACACTTTTCTACCAGTGTATCAAACTGAATATGCTCATACAACTTAAAATGCTTCGCATAATTTTGAAAATAGGCAGCCAGCTGCTGATGGGATGGATAATCCGGATAATCTGCGGGAAATGGAAAATCATCGTACTGAGACAACGTCTTCGAACTGATGATGTGTGTTGTCTCAAATACACTTGAATGTGACGACTTCGCATTGAAAACCCAATTCCCACCCACTTCCTGTCCGTAATCATACACGATTACATCCATCCCCTCATCCAATAAATTTTTCGCTGCTGTAATCCCTGAGGGGCCAGCACCAATCACGCAAACTTTTTTTCTTACACTCATTGCAACTTATTCTTAGACTGACAACTCGTTTACAATTTTTATGGCTCTATCAATTTCTTCTGTTGAATTAAAGATATGTGTGGAATGTCTCACGCCAAAAACATCACCTTGCGACCGCGGGCGCATCTTCGCTTTCGCCCAATATGCATCCTGGATTTGAGTGCCCGTTAAGCCTTCAATCGTATACAATGTAATGCCCGCGCACATCGCGTCTTCTTTTGGAGAAAAGATTTTCACTTTTTTATTTTGCTTTAGCCCTGTGCGCAGGCGGTCGCCTAAAAATTTGATTCGCTCATAAACTTTTTCGGGCCCGAGTTGAAAATGAAAATCAAGGGCTGTTTCAAGTGCTAGTAAAACAGAAAAATTGCCTGTTCCTCTTTGGGTGAATCGAAACCCTTCGTCAGCATGATCATCCCATCGATAACTAGCGATCGTAGTCCACAGATCTTTCATATGTTCTGCCTTCACAAACATAAAGCCCGTGCCCGTAGGCGCACCCATCCATTTATGAAAGCAACCAACATAGGCATCGCAGTCGATATCTTTCAAATCAATTTTTACGTGACCAATCGTTTGAGCACCATCTAACACAGTAAAGATTCCCCTTCTCTTTGCCTCTGCACATAATTCCTTCACGGGAAGAATTGCGCCTGTTCCCGAAATCATGTGCGACAGCATCAACACTTTGGTCTTTGGTGTAAGTGCTTTTACAATGGTATCATATACCTCAGCAGAATTATTTATTGGCTTTCCAATGGCTACTGTTTTGAATACCGCACCGAAACGTTTCTCTTTTACTTTCCAGGATGACTGTCCACCCCCATGCTCTTGGTCGGTAGTTAAAATTTCATCCCCAGGCTGCAAGGTCATACCATTCGCGATATAACTCATACCATTCGTTATGTTGTCTGTCATTGCAATCTCCCCAACCTCACAATTTAAGAGCTTCGCTACTTTAGTTCGAATAGGCAAGAGGTTATTGTACCCGCTGATGAATTGCTCTTTGTTATCATCCTTGTAGGCCCAATCGGCAACATCTGAAGCCAGATAGCGTGAGTGTTCAGTTAGTTTCTCAAAAACCACGCGTGGCATTACGCCTACAGTGCCACAATTAAAAAAGACTTTGTCTTTGCTCAACATAAATTGACCGCGCACACTGTCCCAAAATTTGGGATCTTCGAAATCAAGCAAAGGCTGCAAGTCGGTCGCACCCGTTTGCAGTGCCGACAAAGAGAGTGCTGATAGACCTAGAGATTTGAGTACATGTCTGCGAGATAACATAGGGTCAGGATTTGGAGATTAGACGAGAGACGTAAGACATTAGTAGTAAGACATAACACAAAGCGTCTTTAAAGTAAATCGATGTGATACACATCAGTTTCGTTGCGTTTGATATTTTTGATATGAAATCCACCTGGCTGCGTGATCTCTTCAATCATATCAAACACTAAACAGCTTTTTGGAAGGCCCCCAAAAACAAGCAGAAAAGTAAAATCCCCCTTTCGGAGAATGATCGTCCACAGTGGGGCATAGGAAATATTTTCCGCATGAACTAGTTGCGATCTTGCAGCTGAATCACGATCGACTAAAAAGGTAGTAGACCAAATTCGTATCAACATATCACTGGATGTATTATTGAAATGACAATGAACATAAACAAACGAATCTTCCATTGAAGAAGGATCAATAGAGGCCAATGTGTTTACATCCACTTTAGGCCTCACCAAAGGATCTTTTATTTCAACAGCTGATCGAATTCTATTCATACTCACTTCTTCGGAAACCATGGGAAAAAGGATGGTGTTTTTCGAACATACTCTTCATATTCCGGCTTATCCCTTTTCAAAGCCTTTTCCAATAAAGCTACACCTGATACTTTTAATAGGAGAAACGTCATGAGCACAGAACTGAGGATGGGCCAGTAACTTCCAGCTGCTATCGCAAACAACGCAAAACCCCACCATAAACAGGCATCACCAAAATAATTTGGGTGGCGAGTATATCTCCAAAAACCGGTATTCAATACTTTCCCTTTGTTGGATAAATCCGATTTGAACTTTGACAGCTGATAGTCACCACCAGCTTCGAATAAGAAGCCGATAATCCAAAGAGCTATCCCCAAATAGTCCAACATCCCAAAAGGACGACTTAACCCCTGCTGGGCAACTAGTAGCGGAGATGAAATTAGCCACAACAAAACTCCTTGTAACAAAAACACCTGAAAAAAGCTGAACCACCAATACCGCTCCGGTCCATATTGCTTTCGGAATTGGGCGTATCGATAATCTTCCGGCTTACCCACATTGCGCGACATGAGGTATACAAACAAACGAAGTCCCCACACAATTGCCAACAGCAAAACGACCGCTTTTCTGGTAGCATCGCCTTCTGTATTAATGTAGTAGTAAATCGAAAGCGTCACAAATCCCAATCCCCAAAAGGGGTCGACTATACTGGCATTTGCCAACTTCACACTCACTATCCATACCGCTGTGAGCATCGCCATCACCACGCCAAATCCCAACAGGTAAACTGACCAAAATTCTGATTGCATCGATCAAAATTCAAGATTTAAGCTATAATTGCCAAATGGATTTAACTATTGCTGGGGATGATTTCATACTTTAGTGTCCATAAGCTATCGCCCATGAGTCAACTTGTTATCACCAGTCACGAAGAATTTCAATCCTACTCAGGAAAAGAGTTGGGTGTTTCTGAGTATACGACCATCACCCAAGACCAAATAAATCGATTTGCTGACGCTACCCTTGATCACCAATGGATTCATACGAACCCCGAACGAGCAGCTACGGAAACAACTTTCAAAAGCACCATCGCTCATGGGTATTTAACATTATCTCTCGTTCCTCACCTTTGGGATCAGATTGCCGAATTCAGAAACATCAAGATGATGATCAACTATGGTATCGAAAAACTAAAGTTCAATCAACCGGTATTAGTCAATCAGGAAGTTCGTCTACGCGCAAAACTTCATTCCATCCTTAACCTTCGCGGGATCACTAAATTTGAAGTGGAAGTTACGCTCGAAATCAAAGACAACGCCAAGCCCGCGTTTAATGGAATCTTAGTATTCCTCTATCATTTTAATAACTCATGAATTTGCCGCAAGCCACATGCTGCACGCCTCACGCTTGTTGCCTGTAGCTTACGGCCTGTGGCTTAAATCTGCTCTAAAAAATGAAAGACTTCAAAAAATATTTTACGATCCCCGCACCGCCTGAAGATGTTTATCTGGCGCTCACCAATCCGAATACCATTCATCTATGGTCTGGCGAAGAGGCTGAAATGAGTACGGAAGCCGGGAGTGAGTTTTCGCTATGGGAAGGCAGTATAGCCGGAAAAAATCTGGAGTTCGAAACCAATAAAAAAATAGTGCAACAGTGGTATTTTGGGGATCAAATCGAACCCTCCATTGTCACCATCAAACTCCATGAAGATAAAGCAGGAACCTCCGTAGAACTTCGACATACTAATATTCCTGATCAAGATTACGATGATATTGTTGAAGGATGGATCAACGCATACTTTGGGTCGATCGAAGAGTTTTATGCCGAGTAGCCAATGGCACTGTTGGAGAAAAGTCTTGTCATAAAAAAATCAAATCTTCCACAAGCGGGGAAAGGCCTTTTTACTAAAATAGAAATTAGCAAGGGCACGCGCATCTTGGAGTACAAAGGCAAGAAAAGGAAATGGAAAGACGTAAAGCATCTGGATGGCTACAATGGATACCTGATGTACATTACCCGAAATGCGGTGATTGATGCACTACACTACAAAAAAACCTTAGGCCGATATGCCAATGATGCACGAGGATTCGGCAGGATACCTAAACTTAGAAATAATTGCGAATATGTAAGTGAAGGTGACCGATGTTACCTTGAAGCAAAACGCTCAATAAAAAAGGGGGAAGAATTGTTGGTGGGTTATGGAAAGGAGTTCTGGCAATTGCAGCGGAAAATTAGGAAGACTAAAATTCAAGAATAAAAATAGTACTTCGAATAGAGTAATATTACTTATTGACAAAAACCAAACAAGAAAGAATCGTTGTTTTCACTCGACCCAAGTATTTAGGTATTTCTCCAGGATAGTTTTGAATGCCGCTCAAGTCATCTCGGTTCGTTAAATGTATCAAGCGAGTAGCGTCTGTAACATCTCTGGAAATTTGTTCACCTTGAACTGCAGCTAACTTCAATAGTTCAACTTTGATTTCCCGAACTGTTTTTTCATAAAAAGGAATCGACTTGATGTCATATCGGAACGATTCTTCACTTTGCATTTCCAATGCATAGTTCATGTTCAAGTACCGAAAAAATCTAAAAGGTATGAAAGGTTTTATTCGCTCATTAGCTCGCGGGCATTTTCTAGAGCGAGCCTGGAGGGGTTTGCCCCTGCAATCATTTTGGCGATCTCATCGATCCGTTCATCCGGTGAAAGTTGTTTCACCAAACTTATTGTCTTGGATGCCTTATTATCTTTGTAGACAAAATAATGCGCATCCCCTTTTGCGGCAATTTGTGGTAAATGGGTAATCGTGATCAACTGGTGGCGAGTGGCCATTTCCTTCATCATTTTACCCAGCTGAATAGCGATTTCGCCAGAAATGCCGTTATCTATCTCGTCTAATACTAACGTAGGCAATGCCGTTTTCGCAGCCATCACGTACTTGATGCTGAACATAAGTCGCGAGAATTCTCCCCCTGAAGCAACCTGAGCCAAGGGTTTCGGTGCGATTCCCTTATTCGCGCTAAAAAGAAGCTCCACATAATCTTGCCCGGAAACTGTCGATTCAACCACCTGATGTTCAATTTTTAAAACAGCATTGGGTATTCCCAAATCAAGCAGTAATTGCGTAACCTGTTTGCAAAGAGGCGCAAAAACTTTCTCGCGCGCCTTGGTCAGATCCTGAGCGGTTCGCTTCAGTTCGTTGCCTGAACTTTCTAAAATCTTTTTTGCTGAGAGAAGCGTCTCATCCAGATTAGATGTCTTGTCAAATTTTAATTGCAATGATTCCTGGAGGGCCATTAGCTCATTGACATCTTTCATCCGATGCTTTTGCATCAGCTGGTATATCAGGCTTAGCCGATCTTTTGTCTTTGCTGTACGTTTTGGATCAAACTCAACTCGCTCCTCCTCTCGTTCTACTTCGTTTAAGATATCATCTAGCTCTAGCCGTACACTTTCCAGTCGATCATATAGCTTCTGGTAGTCTGGTGAATAGGCTGAAATAGAGTGCAGCATATTTCGGACGGCACTTAGCACCGGACTGACCGCAAATTCTGATTGGCCCAATTGGGCTACAATTGTATTTAGCTGAATTTTGATCTCCTCCGCATGCTCCATCACCTTCAACTCTGACTCCAACCTTTCCTGCTCATCAGATTGTAGCTCTGCTTTAGTCAATTCTTCCAGTTGGAATTTTACAAAATCACTTTCTTGCTTCAACAGTGTTGCCTCTTTCTGCAAGCTCTCAAAATTCGTCTTCGCAACAACAAAATTTTTCCATGCTTCTTTGTACTTGTCTTTCAGTGACAAATTGGACGCATAGGAGTCAATAAAATCCAATTGAAAAACCCGGCTGCCTAATTCAAGTGTCTCATGCTGCGAGTGCACATCCATCAATCGACCACCAATGCTGCGCATGATTTCCAGCGTTACCGGAGTGTCATTGATAAATGCACGGCTCTTACCACCGGGACTGATCTCCCTTCGAATAACAGCTTGTTGCTCGTAGTCAAGATTGGCCGATTCAAATGCAGATTGTAACTTATAAGAAGAAATATCGAAGATGCCTTCAACAATACATTTTTCGTTTTCATCCCACAGTGCTTTGCCGTCTGCACGATTGCCCAAAAGCAGCCCGATAGCACCAAGCATTATCGACTTACCCGCACCGGTTTCCCCTGTCACCACATTCAAATGCGGAGATGGGTGGATTTCCAACTCTCGAATGAGTGCATAGTTTTTAATTACAAGGCCGATTAGCATAGCGAAACAAAAATACCATTTGTGAGGAAAATGAATCGACTAAATTTACAACAAAAAAAGGGTCGTCTTTTTGGTAGTTATTTGGCGATGATGCTCTGGTAGACATCTCGTTTGGGATCTACAGTCGTCAAAATGTCGTAAGCCTCCCTTCGTACATTTAGCGAACCATCGGAAAATAGTTTAGCCAATTCATTTGACTTGGCATCAAAGAAAGAGATCAACGCAATCGCATTTGGATAAATACCCCAAATCCGTTTTATATTCTTTAACACTTCCAGAATCTTCTCGCGGCTTTGATCGGGAGTTTTGTCAAACGTATCCAACGCAATCCGGTGATATTGGTAGGTATTTTTTCGCAAGTCGACCATCTGGGGGTTGTTCATATTTTCTACCAGTGCATAGCGATTGCGCGTACTACCCTGAGCTGCCCACCCCGGTTTGCCTGTCGATTGCGCATTGGTCACGGTAATCAACGCTCTTTGTACGAATGGGCTACCTCCGAGTTCGGCAAAAGAATCATAGTCCATCGCCAAAATAATGTAGGCATAGAAGGCCAATATAGAGGTGAGATTGTTGATATAGGTGTTGTCGTTATACTCCATCGGTTGAGATTCGAGGTATTCAAATTCCCAATCGCGATCGGCAAAATTTAAAAGAACCGTTTCATAGTTGGAATTGTATACAGGACGTGCCACCGTGATTTGTGCACTTGCCGTAAAAACTCCGATGGCCGGCATTTTACTAATATTTAAGAAAATACCGCAGTTGATTCGCTCGTGTGTTTTATACGAATCGGCTGTCCACTTTCGCGTATTCATAAAATTGGCAATGGCGCGCTCCATGTCCTTGAAAACAGATCGATCAGATGTTTGGATCTGTTCTGCATTGATTGTGACTTTGCAATTGAGTTCTTGCCCAAATGCCGGAAAGCAAAATAGGCCGAGTATCGTTAGAAAGATGAAAGATTTTGCTACATCAGCCATCGAACTTTTTATTACTGGCATTGCTAGCATATCGTTTTACTATTTGAAGGACGCGACAATGGCATTGACAATATCTTTGGCCACGTCTTTTTTTGATTTCAATGGAAATTCCTTTTTACGACCAGCCCTATCAATGAGTGTAACCTTATTCGTATCGTGTGCAAAACCAGCTCCCTTGTCGTTAAGTGAATTGAGAACGATCAAGTCGAAATTCTTCGACACTATTTTTTTCTCAGCATTGGCAGTTTCATTTTCCGTCTCGAGAGCAAATCCGACTACGAATTGGTTTGCCTTCTTTTGCTTTCCCAGCTCAGCCGCAATATCTCTGGTCTTGGTAAGTTCAATCGTCATTGAGCTTTCGCTCTTCTTTATTTTCTGATCTGCTTTATGGATTGGTCGATAATCAGCTACTGCGGCTGAAAGAACTGTAATATCAGAGGAAGGAAAATGAGAAACACAGGCATTGTACATGTCTTCGGCAGATGTAACGCGGGTGATTTTCACATTGGCTGACTTAGTAGATAGATGAGTTGGTCCGACAACCAATTGCACATCTGCCCCCATATTGGCTAATTCTTCAGCGATAGCAAAACCCATTTTCCCGCTTGAGTTGTTTCCAATAAAACGAACAGGGTCTAACGCTTCGTGTGTCGGGCCGGCTGTTACAAGCGCCTTTTTCCCTGAAAGTTTTTTCTCAACTGAAAAAAAATGGCTCAAGAAGCCTACTATTTCCTCAGGCTCGGCCATTCTTCCCACGCCAACCAACCCACTGGCGAGTTCGCCAAAGGCGGGCATTATCTGATGATTTCCAAAAGAAATCAGTCGATCAATATTTGATTTCGTAGAGGGGTGTTGCAGCATGTCCAAGTCCATGGCCGGGGCAAAAAAGACGGGACACCTGGCGGATAGATAAACCGCTGAAAGCAAATTATCACAAATACCATTCGCCATTTTTGCCAGTGTATTGGCGCTGGCAGGGGCAATGACCATCGCATCTGCCCAAAGACCTAGTTCTACATGATTATTCCACCAGCCTTGATCATCTTTTGTGAAATCAATCAAAACGGGATTCTTCGAAAGAGTCGCTAGTGTAAGGGGCGTTATAAAGTCTTTCGCAGCCAAGGTCATCACGACCTTTACTTCTACGCCTTCCTTCGCTAACAACCGAACCAATAGTGCTGATTTGTAAGCCGCAATACTGCCACTTACACCGACAATTATTTTTTTGCCGGCTAGCATTTTAAATTAGTCAGCCTTTACTTCTTCGACACCAGCATCGCGCATTCTGTGACGAAGCTTTCCGTCCAAAAACTCCTCAATCGCAGTCGATGTCGGCTTTGGCATACGCTCGTAGAACTTTGAAATCTCGATCTGCTCGCGATTTTCAAATACTTCTTCCAAATTGTCAACCGTTGTAGCGAAATCAGCTAGTTTGTGATTCAATTCTTCCTTGATGTCAACGGCAATCTGGCGTGCGCGTTTTGAAATCACAACGACTGATTCATACAAATTTCCAGTAGGGTTGTAAATCTTATCTACATCGCGGGTGATGATGGATGGTTGTGTGGCCATAGTTTGTCTTTTTATGATTTATTGTTTTTTAACTTATTTAATTGATCAAGGCTGCCCGTATAATAACGCTCAGCCTCTTTTAGAAATTCACTTTTCGGATAATTATCGACTAACTCTTTATAGTACTCGACTGTGGCGGCAAAGCGTTCCTTTTGTTTTGAACTAATACTTTGCTGCGCAAGTTTGTACTGAGCTTCAATTTTCAAGAACGTCAACTCCTCCATAAATTTTGAGTCAGGGAAGTTCTTTTTAAAATTATCAAATGATACGACCGCTGCCTGATAATACTTCAACTTTAAATAAAGTTTTGCGTTTTCAAAGCCCTTGGTTTCTAGTTTTGTCTGCGATGCCGCAATGACTTCGTTGGCCTTGTCGGCAAACTTGCTATCTGGAAATTGGTTGACATACGCTTGCATAGCACCCATCGCTTCAATGCTACTCTTCTGATCAAGGTTCTCAGCTGGTGAAGCTACGTAAAGAGAATACGCATACATATAGTAAGCCTCTTCCGCTAATTGGCTGCGACCATAGTTCTCAAAAAATGTCTTGAACTGATTGGAGGCCAATAAGTAGGTCTTCTCGTAAAACTGACAATAAGCCAGATAAAACTCTACTTTTTCGCCCTCTGGCAAGCCCCGAACAATGGGTAAAATTTGCTCAAATAAGATTGCTGTACGGTAATAATCCTTCTTTTCGTAATACTTCAAGCCCGCCTGGTACTTCAGTTTCCAATCGTCACTCTTTTCAATCTTCCTGAATTTGCTACATGAAGCAGCAAAAAGAAAGAAAAAGGCCACATAGAAAAGTGCCAAAGCCTTCCCAAACCTATTAGAGACGCTAAAAGAGTACAAAATCAATTTTTACAATTAGAAATAGCCTGCAAATATAAGACAGTGGTCGAAATTTTCAATGTTATGCTTAGGATGTAGGAAAACGGAAAAAAGTGGCAGTTATTTCCTTACAATTAACTTCCGGGTAAGAACGCCACTATTATCAATGTAAACGGTGTAGAAATAGACTCCTGACGTAAGTTCATCTGCTTGAATTTTTACCCGGGTTTCTGAGGCCGGCAAGTCGTAATCCCCCATGATTTTGCCCAAAATATTATGCAACGTGAGTCTGGCCTTAACAGACTCTGAGTGAAGTTTGTAATCAATAGAAGCCTGTGTCTGAACTGGATTTGGATACACATCTTGAATCGAGATATCCTTCGACTGAAAAATGACGGAGCGAACTGGTTTTTCGTCAACTGATATAGCCACCGAACGATCTACTATATCATGAGCACTTCCTTTTTGAAAAATCTCGAATCGAAGTGTCGTTTGCATGGCCTGAATGCCACTTTCGATAACAAAATACAATTCTTGCACGGTTTCGCCTGGCTCCACCTTCTTTGAAAATTCAGAAATGGTGGCATCTAAGCAGTTATTGCTAAGACAAAAGTACCCCTTTTGCGTATCGCCCAACTCTCCTTTTACTTTACGAATAACAAAAAACTGGGCTTTCTCTCCATTGTTCTTTATTCGGATCGGAATTCGTAATTGCTGGTTAAAGGTGGTTTGATAGGCCTCTTGAATTTCCAGGATTTCAAATTGCTGAGCCAGGCCTGACCAGGAGAAGAGGAACAAAACAGACAATAAAACCAACTGTTTCAGCATGACAAACCAATTGCAAGTGAAAACTAGTCAAAAAAAAGTTCACTTTGCTGGGATGGTGAAAAAAAAGTGGATGGTGACACAATTTGACACATTAATAAATCGTTAAGTCCTTCTTTTCGCGACTACCTGATCTTTGGTAGGCTTTTCTTTTCTTCGCCAGGCAAACCCCTTCAGCGTTCTATCCTCATTTTTTAATTCATGAATTGGAATGAGCTGGGCATCTGGCTTTATGTAAAAACTAACGTTATTAACCCGCCCTTTTATGAAATTGATTTTCATGTTGCTGCAGATCATCTTATTCATCCCCATCGTGATCATCAATTTCAGAATCATACTATCTGTTTTAATCAATTCCTTTTCCTCCAGCGCATAGTAAAGGCTTTCGCCATTTCCCTGTACAGAAACGTGATCAATATTCTTCCGGTCAAAATAGGCTGTCATTTTTCGACCTTTTATTTGATTGAAGTTGCCGATGGAATCTTGCGAAATGACAAACGAATTGTTGACCATATAGATCCGGTCAATCTTTTTATTCTTCAACAAAATCCGAATCGAGTCAGCGGTCATCTGGTTGTCGTCCGACCACAGAATCGGTTGGTGATACAAATGGAGCGTTGAATCCGCTGCCACATAAGCAAGCGAATCGGCCGAACCCTGCATATTGGTTTTAAAAATCCTCACCTTGTTGTAAGCCAATAATCTCTTCTTTTTTGGATTGGTACTTTCAATAGAGACAAGCGTATCCGCAGAGAGGAAAAGAGTATCTCCCTGATCATCAATCTTGGTGACATAGGCGTTGCCATATACTTTTGAAATGCCCCTTTTCTTGTCATAAAATCCATCATCACCAAAAATGGTGAGCATTTCCTCTTTGGATATCATCGACACACGCCCCTTTGACGTGTAAAATTTTTTAACATCATCTAAAAAGTTTTGATCACCTTTCATTCGATAAGAGATAGTTTCAAACTCACCTTGTTCCAACAGCGAAAGCTTTTGAACGGTATTATAAGTGCCGTTTTTGTAGAGTGCCTTTTTCCCATCCTTACCCTTTACAAGGGTGGTGTCTCGAAAATAAATGACACGCGTCTTTGAGTTGTATTGCAGGGTGTCAGACGTAAGTGTATAATCGGGGTTGACCCCTACCACTTCTGACTTAAAAGACGCGAGATTAACCGGAATGTCGTAGTAGCCTTTCCTACTGGTCAATGTATTGGTAGTATCCACCAGCTTGCCTCCGTTGAAATAACGGGCTTCGTTTTTGATCCGATAATAGTCGAGGAAATCTGTGTAGAGTCTTGCAATCCCAAGCTTAACAAAAACTACTTTCTTGCGCAGTTTGGCAATTTTTTTATTCCCATCATAGGAAAGGCCCAAAGCGGTGATATCTACCGAGTCGCCCTCAGTAATATGCACTCGACCAAATGCATCCAACTGATTTTTGGAACGGAAGAAATGAGCAGAATCGCAGTATATAGTGGTTGTATTCTGTTCGAAAATCACATTCCCAACGAGCCGATCGAAGCGCTCACCATTGCGAATACTTCCAAACGCATTGTCGGCCTGCTTCAATTTCACTTTTCGCTGCGCAAAAGCCTCCCCAGCTACCATCAGGGCCAGCACCCATAAAAAGAAAAATGATTTTGAAGCGAATTTTGACTGCCTTTGACTCATCTCATTCTACATTTGTGTCGTGCTTCGCCCATTTCTTACTCATATTGAAAAGCTGTGCAAAACTACCGATAAAATTCTTTTGGCCGTAAGTGGCGGAATGGATTCGATGGTGATGCTCCATTTGTTTCATCAGGCTGGTTTCTCCATTGCAGTGGCTCATTGCAATTTTCAACTCCGTGGCGAGGAATCGGATGAAGATGAGATTTTCGTAGCGGCCAAATGCAAAAAATGGGGTATTCCGTTTCATAGTATCCGGTTCGATACCAACAACTATGCCATCCAGCACGGGCTATCCGTACAAATGGCAGCGCGAGAGCTACGCTACAGTTGGTTTCAACAAGTGAAGGAAAAGGAAAACGCAGACTGGATTGCTACTGCACACCATTTAAGTGACTCCGTTGAAACCGTCCTATTGAATCTTTCAAGGGGAACGAGTTTGGATGGTTTACTGGGAATCGCTGAAAAAAATGGCTTTGTGATTCGGCCATTGCTATTTGCTACTCACAACGAAATAACCAATTACGCTGCCGAAACCGGGGTTGTTTGGCGTGAGGATCGAAGTAATGAAACGGATGATTACCAACGCAATTTTATACGCCATCAGATTATTCCAAAGCTAAAGCAGGTAAACCCGGCTTTTGAGCAATCTATTGCAAAGACGGTTGAGCGATTGTCGGGAGACGGTGCCATTTTAACACAGGCCATCGAAGTTTGGAAAAAGCAGTTTCAGAGAAACGAAAACGACAAAGTTATTCTGGCAAAGAAGGGTTTCGAGCCAAGTTTGGACGACTCCTACAACTCGGCTCTGCTATGGAGACTTGTGCGCGGGTTCGGCTTTCATTTCGATCAGTGCAAAAAAATAGTGCACTCACTAAATGGCCAGTCCGGCAAAAAATTCCTTTCCACCAGCCATCAACTAGTGGTAGATCGCGAACTCTTGATTTTAGCGCCTGTTTCGTCTGAGTTAGCTGACGTGACTATTGACGAGGGTCAAGTTAATGCGTATATGGGAAATAGGCAACTCACGTTTTTGAGTACCACTATTGGCGGTTCCATAAACAAAGAAGAAGCTGCCATCATGCTGGATATTGACTCGCTTCGTTTTCCGCTTACTTGGCGAAAGTGGAAAGCCGGAGACTTCTTTTTCCCTTTGGGAATGACGGGGCGTAAAAAAATAAGTGACTTTTTGGTCGACCAGAAGGTGTCACTAGTAGACAAAGGAGCCGTCTCTGTGTTGGAATCAGCCGGAGAAATTGCCTGGGTGGTGGGCTACCGCATTGACGACCGGTTCAAAGTAAAACCAACTACCGAACATGTCTTGCGCATCGCGCTGACATAAAGAGTTAACCATCGCCAAAATTTTGTCAATTGTTTTTCTTATTGAGCCATCGATTAATAACTTCGCGACCGATTTCACACCAACTTAATACACCCCATATGAAAATAACTGTTGTAGGAGCCGGAAACGTAGGAGCCACTTGCGCTGATGTGCTGGCTTATAAAGAAATTGCTAACGAGATTGTATTGGTAGATATCCGGGAAGGGTTCGCTGAAGGCAAGGCACTCGACATCTGGCAAAAAGCCCCCATCGATTTGTATGATAGTCGCACAATCGGCTCCACCAATGATTACAATAAAACAGCTGGTTCAGATGTGGTCGTGATTACATCCGGTCTTCCCCGTAAGCCGGGGATGACGCGTGATGACTTGATTGTAACGAATGCTGGTATTGTTAAGTCGGTTACTGAAAACGTGGTGAAACATTCACCCAAGGCAATCATTATCGTGGTGTCCAATCCGCTAGATGTAATGACGTATCAGGCACATTTAACTTCACAACTTCCGCGCACGCGCGTAATTGGTATGGCTGGCATACTAGATACAGCACGTTACAGGGCCTTTTTAGCAGAAGCTTTAAACGTTTCGCCAAAAGATATTCAAGCCATGCTACTCGGTGGACATGGTGATACGATGGTGCCGCTACCACGTTACACAACGGTAGGTGGAATACCCGTAACTGAACTAATTGCGAAGGATAAATTGAACGCAATCATTGAGCGTACAAAAGTGGGTGGTGGTGAATTAGTGAAACTAATGGGCACCTCGGCTTGGTACGCACCCGGTTCAGCTGCCGCGCAAATGGTAGAGGCAATCGTGCGAGACCAGCGCAGGGTATTGCCTGTGTGTATGCAGTTGGATGGCGAGTATGGAATTAAAAATTGCTACTTAGGTGTTCCCGTAATTTTAGGAAAGAACGGAGTAGAAAAAGTAATTGAGTTGGATTTGAACAGCGATGAAAAAGCGTTGCTAGAAACCAGCCGCCAACACGTGAAAGAAGTAATGGAGGTGTTAGATAAGTTGCCAAAATAGTTTTAAGATTTTTAACTCAAAGGCATAAAGACGTTATGTTTTTGTGCCTTTGCTTTTTTAGGGTGATACGTAACCAACAAGAAAGAACTATCCAATTGAATCATGCATCTATAAAAAAAAGTAAGATGCTCAAAGCCGCGCTAACTGTTCTACTTAGCATTCAAATTGGATATTCTCAAGTCATCATCCGGGGAAAAGTAATTGACCAATCGGACAGGAAACCGATTGCCTTTGCTAACATCGGGATTGTAAACACCGGTATTGGTACCATTTCCAATGAAGACGGATCATTTTCATTAAGAGTACCAACACCCAATTTGAAAGATACGCTGCGTCTCTCTGGGATTGGTTTTATCAGCAAGAATATTCCTATTCAGTCTTTCCTCACCCAAGAAGTAGTCGTTTATCTAAAGGAGCATGTGACCCTCCTGAAGGGAGTCACTGTGATCTCAAAAAAAGAAGATAACAAAACATTTAAATTGGGGAACAGGAAATCAAGAGGGGGGACACTTGAAACCGATACGATTTATGCGGGTTCTGCAACGGCCCTTCTGATTGAAAACAAAAACCCTTTTCAAGAAGAACTTTTGTTTCCAGTCTATTTACAAAGCGCAAGCATCCGGATTTTCAGGAATAATTTGCCTTCCTTTAAAATACGTGTTCGTCTTTACTCGGTTGATAGCGTGACAAACGGACCTGGTGAAGACCTTTTGAACAAAAGCGTGGTGCTTGAATCTACAATGCGAAATGGTTGGTTGACTTTTGACCTTTCTGAATTCAAATATTTAATCGACAAACCATTCTATGTCGCTTTTGAACGTATTCTCACCAAAACAGATAGAGACCAAATTGCTAAAGGCTACCATGATTTTATTAAAAAGCACCCCAAGAGATTACGAATTGACACAATTTTTTTTGAGGGTAAAAAACAGGTGCGCCAGCAACTTGGTTATGGCGGCATTGATTTGCCCGGTACTTTTATTGGTGAAGCGCCCGGTGAATCGGCAAGCAAGTTGTTTAGCTGCTATACCCGAAAAACAAGTTTCGACAAGTGGGAAAAAGTAAGGGGAATTTTAGCTGCTACGGTAGCGGTAAGCAATCAGCCTCCAACGCCTCAGACCAATCCTGCCATAGCAACAGAAAAACCATGTTCAGAAAGCAGTGCAGTATGTGTCGCCATACAGGCTTGCAACGATTTTCTGGATGAATCAAATGTCAATGGGTTACAACTTTGTGTTAGCGTAAAGGGCGAAATAAAATTATCGAAAGGGTTTGGATTTGCCGACATCGAAAACAATCTGGCGGTAACTCCTGACACACGCTTTCGCATCAACAGCGTCTCGAAGTCAATAACTTCTGCTGCATTGATAAAACTAGCATCTGAAAATAAGCTGGATCTAGATGCGCCTATTCAAAAATATGTTGTTTCGTTTCCGGATAAGAAATATTCGTTTTCAACGCGCCAATTGGCAGGCCACTTGGCAGGAGTTCGAGACTACCACGAAAATGACTTGAGCGATTTAGTTCGAAACCAACATTATCAAACCGCTACACAATCTATCCAAATTTTTGAAAGGGATAGCTTATTATTTAAGCCAGGCTCTCAATTTCACTACTCCACTTTCGGGTGGAATTTAATTGGCGCTGTGATTGAAAGTGCAAGCGGGCAAAGCTATCTGGATTATATGCAGGAGCAAATTTGGAAACCAATGCAGATGATGAGTACTTGTGGAGATGATAACACTAAAAGTATTTCAGGCAGAAGTAAGTTCTATGATATCAACGGAGAAAAGAATGACTATGGTGATTTTAGCTACAAATACCCCGGTGGCGGACTTTTGTCGACCGCAGAAGATTTGGTAAAATTTGGAAACGAATTGTTGCACGGTAATGCACTTAATCCTGCACTGACCAAAAAATTATTTGAAACGCAATTTACTACTTCTAACCGGGCAACCGGCTACGGCATGGGTTGGTTCATTGGCCAAGGTAAAAACGGCCACCGCATTTGGTACCATGCGGGCGATATGCTCAGCAGCAGTTCCAGTTTAATAATTTATCCTGACGATGATATTGTTATTGCTTTCCTTGCCAATTCGCAAGAGGGAGTTTTGTTCGATGTGGAGAAGATTGGGGAGATGTTTTTTAAGAAGTAGTACATCGGTTGTATCTTCTCAATTTTTACTATTATCTTCAATCATTACTTTCATACAATAAGTAGTTTTAACTTGAATTTTATGAAAAAGCTACTGGTATTCGTTTTTCTGGCAATATCATTGGTTGCAAATGGTCAAAACTATCGAAAAGTTTTTCTCGCTATCGATGGGGGCGCACCGTTGGGAAAGAACAGTGGGATTGGCTCTATTTCCCTCGAACCTAGTTACCGCATAAACGATAAAATGAGTACGGGTTTTAGAATAGAACATAACGGCATACTCTCGATGACTGGTGGTAGTAATCCGTTTGTAGGATCCCTTGGTGTCAGCTATCAATATTATCTACCTTTTAAGCCCCGCGTTTTTGTTGGAGGTGGCTTTGCCATTTTTAATCCTAGCAATAATTTTTTGATTAGCAATACAGACACACAGAACGAACGAAATCGATTAGGCTTCTTTCCAAGAGTGGGTGTAGATCTTGGTCATTTTCGACTGATCGTGGAGTATAATTTCGTTGGTAACATGACTGACTATGTTTTTTCCTATAGAGGCTCACCAGCTCCTACTGGGCAATTTGAATCGATCAACAAAAACTATCTGAATTTGAAGATTGGCTTTTTCTTTGGCGGAGGTAAGAAATAGTCTATGTTATTGGTCTTTCCTGCCAACATATAATACTTCGTTGCTCTCAATTCCAAAATAGGTTGCTTTCGTTGCCGTGAAATCGGAGGCAAACATGTTCGCATCAGATTGAAGGCCTGCCGATGCAATACGCTTTGAATAGTCTTTTCCAAACATTCGCACGTGATCATCTTGGCCAAAAATCTTTTCGCGCTCGCGCGGATTAGTAATAGAATTGTCTTCAAAGGTTACATCAGGCACAGGTGAAAAGAACGGCACTTGCAAAATTGCCCACCCGCCTGGCTTTAAAACTCGTTTGATCTCACTCATGGCCTTGATGTCGTCCCGCACATGCTCGAGCACATGATTACACAACACCACATCAAAATGATTTTCCCCGAAAGGAATTTGATGGATATCCATTTTTACTTTGGCTAAGGGCGACTCAATGTCCGCGGTAATGTAGCCTTCACCGTGTTGCGCTTCAAAAGGCTTCAAGAAGCAATGCTCAGGGGCTATGTGCAACACCTTTAACTTTTGTTGAAAGAAATTAGTTTTTTGCTGAAGGTAAAGCCATATCAAACGGTGTCGTTCGAGGCTCAAGCAGCCAGGGCAAAGTGCATTAGGGCGTGGGTTAATTCTGCCGTAGGGTAAAAACTTTCGGTAATGATTTTTGCAAATCGGGCACTCCACCTTGTTACCCATGTAGAAAATGCCGAGTGCTTTGAGACCTATTCCGCTAAAAAGCTGCAGGTATTTGCGGGGGACAAACCGAATAAGCAGAGAAATCAATGTTTTCATTGGGCGCAAAGATAGGTTTCTGGCTGCAGGTTTCAAGTTACCAAGTGACCTAAGGGCAGGCATCGGCCAGGGATAGTAGCGGAAATCCCATCCCCGATGACTATCGGGGTGGATTGCAGCGAATAGCCCGGTGGCCGACTGCGCCTCGCACGGCCAGGCCGCAAAGCTCCAAGTAAATACCTTACCTACTACGATGTTGTAGCCTGCAATTTGAAACCTGAAATTCGTATTTTTGCACCCTTAACCTTATCAATTATGCCTGGATCTGAACTGTTTGGAATAGAAGAGCGCAAAGAGGTAAATGATGTCATGGAAACGGGCATCCTCTTCCGCTATAACCACGATGCACAACGCAATAATATTTGGAAAGCCCGCGAGTTTGAGGCAGAAGTAAAAAACGTAACAGGCGCAAAGTTTGCCCATGCCGTATCGAGTGGCTCTACAGCCGTTTCGTGTGCATTGGCTGCCGCAGGCATAGGTGCCGGGGACGAGGTAATCGTGCCTCCATTTACCTACATCGCTTCTGTAGAGGCGGTTTTGTTTGCTGGCGGGTTGCCGGTGTTTGCCGAGATTGACGAGTCGCTTTGCTTAAGTCCAGAAGGAATTCGCGCAGCTATCACTCCAAAAACGAAAGCGATCATGCTCGTGCATATGTGCGGTGGCATGGCCAAGCTGGATGAGATCTTGAAAATTTGCAAAGAACATAATCTCACGTTGATTGAAGATGCCGGTCAGGCGTTTGGCGCTTCTTACAAAGGCACTTCGGTAGGCTTGTTTGGAAAAACCGGCTGCTACTCGTTCGACTTTTTTAAAATTGCTACGTGTGGTGAAGGCGGTGTGATGGTGACCAACGATGAGCAAGCCTATCTCCATGCCGATAGTTTTTCAGATCACGGGCACGACCACGTAGGCAATAACCGCGGAATGGAAAATCACCCGATCGTGGGCTTCAATTATCGCATTGGCGAAATCAATGCAGCCATTGGATTGGCGCAGACGCGCAAGGTGCCGTTTATCCGCGAGAAGAATCGTGAACACAAAGCGATACTGACAAAAGAATTATCTAAAATTGAAGGAGTGAGTTTCAGTACGTTGGCAGATTCTGCCGGTGACTCGGCCACGTTCCTAAATATTCTGATGCCCGATACTGAAGCCGCTAAGCGCACAGTAGATGAATTCAACAAAGCGGGTGTTGGTGGTTTTAATTATTGGTTTACGAACATGTATCATTTCATTAACCAATGGAATCATTTACGCGATTTAAAAACGGCAGCTAAACTTCCGATTCATATTCTTGGTGCTCCTCAAGACTATAACAAACTGCAGCTTCCGAAATCACAAGAAACCGTGGGCCGATTGATTTCGTTTGGCATTCGTTGTACATGGAAAGAAGAAGAGGTGAACGCGTTGGCGAAGAAAATTGGGGGATGTATTGAGAGGGCGATGATTCAAGTACACGCTTAGTTTGCGTTTTATAAAGGCACAAGGATATGTTATCTCAAATTGTGATGACAAACAATGTCATTAGCCATTTTTGTAAGTTTCCAATAATTTCGTTCACATGCAATTGCAGAACATTGAGGGCAAAATCCATGACGTAAGAAAGCAAAGGGTCATGCTTGATTTTGATTTGGCTGAAATGTATGAGGTTGAGAACAGGGCCTTGAAACAAGCTGTTAAAAGAAATCTTGATCGCTTTCCTTTGGATTTCATGTTTCAGCTTACAAAAAAAGAGTGGCAAGAGGTTATCACAAATTGTGATAACCTACCCGAAGGCATAAAATTTAGTCCAGCCACGCCTTTTGCGTTTACAGAGCAGGGTGTATCGATGCTTTCAAGTGTGCTAAAAAGCAAAAAATCTATCCAAGTCAACATTGCAATAATAAGAGCCTTTGTTGTATTGAGGCAATTTGCCATATCGAATAAAGATTTAAAAAGTAAACTTCAAGAACTAGAAACAAAATACAATAAACAATTCAAAGATGTCTATGATGCAATCAATTATCTATTGCAAAAAGACAAACAAGAAATAGCTTTCAAAGACCGGAAGCAGATTGGATTTAAGACAAAAGAGAAAGATTAAATATTTACACAAATGCACAAAAACTTTAAAGGAATTGAAAAGACCGTATTTGGTCGTGGTAGTTTTAACCAGCTTGGTGAAATTGTAGAAACACAGCGTCATCAGAACGATGGGTTTATGCTTTACCTTGTCGATAACTATTTCAAAGGAAAAGAACTAGCGAATCGTATCCCGATGAAAGCGGGTGATACAATCATGTATATTGATGTAGATCAATTTGAGCCCACTACCCAACAAATAGATTCAATCCGCGATTCAGTAAAAAAAACCAGAGGGATTCCTGCGGCTGCCATTGGCATTGGAGGTGGATCGATTATGGATATTGCCAAGGCGGTGTCTTTGATGTTCACCAATGAGGGTGCTTCGCAATTGTATCAGGGACTAAACTTGATCAAGAAGCCAGGCATCTATCACGTAGGTGTGCCAACGATCTCTGGCACTGGAGCCGAAGTATCCATGACTGCTGTGCTGACTGGCCCCGAAAAAAAACTAGGATTGAAATGCGAATGGACTGTATTCAATCAAGTAATACTAGATCCAGATTTGATTGCAAGTGTGCCCCGCAATTGGTGGTTCTACACCGGCATGGACACTTACATCCATTGCATCGAATCTGAAAACGGAACGCTGAATAATGCATACAGCCACGCCTATGCTGAACAAAGTTTAAAGCTTTGCAGAGAAATATATTTGGGCGACCAAAGCGGACAGACAGCCGACAACGATGATAAATTAATGGTAGCGTCACTCATGGGTGGATTGAGTTTAACCTACTCTGAAGTAGGGGTTTGTCATGCGTTATCGTATGGACTTTCGAAAATACTTGGCACACGTCATTGCTATGCAAATTGCATTGCCTTCAATCACCTGGAAGATTTTTATCCAGAAGGGGTGAAAGAATTTAAGACGATGATCGCCAAACACAAAATAGATTTACCGCAAGGTTTATCCAAAGACTGGACAGATGACCAGATCACCAAGATGGCGCATGTATCCTACAACCTCAGCCACATGTGGAATCACGCGATCGGAACAGATTGGAAAGAGAAGGTGACGATAGAAAGTATTGAGAAACTTTTTAGGAGACTTTAATTTCACGCTAAGGCGCAAAGACGCAATGTAAATCGTATGAACGAAAATGAATTGTCTAAAATCATCGTTCATTCCTGCTTTAAAATACATTCTGAACTTGGGCCAGGGTTACTGGAGTCAGTTTATGAAGAACTACTTTCGTATGAGCTTAAGAAACAAAATTTAAATTTTTCTAGACAGCAAGGAATTCCAGTAGTTTATGAAAATGTCAAACTAGACCTTGGCTTTAGATCTGATATTATTGTAGAGAACAAAGTAATCGTGGAGATCAAATCAGTTGAGTTAATTGCGCCTGTGCATCAAAAACAACTATTAACCTACTTGCGAATTACTGGAATTAAGTTAGGATTGCTGGTTAACTTCAATGAAGCACTGATCAAGGATGGAATTCAAAGAATTGTCAATGGGCTATAAAACAATTCTTGACAATATCATGAGCTTTGCGACTTAGCGCCTTTGCGTGAACCATGTTTCGCTTCAAACAATTTTCTATCGAGGACGATCGCTGCGCGATGAAAGTCGGTACCGATGCCGTCTTGTTGGGAGCGTGGGTTAACGTTTCAAAAGCAAAGAGAATTTTAGATGTTGGAACGGGTTGTGGCATCATTGCGCTCATGCTTGCACAACGCACAGAAGAAGAGGTAAACATAGAAGGGATTGAGATTGATCAGCAAAGTGCTCAACAAGCCCAAGAAAATTTAGAAAAAACTCTTTGGTGCAATCGGGTTTTGTTTCACCATTTGTCGCTGCAAAATTTCAATTCACCCTATAAATACGATTTGATTGTTAGTAATCCACCGTATTTTAATCATAGTCAATTGCCACCAAAAGCTCATCGCGCGAAAGCGAGGCATACGCAAGCATTATGTTACGAAGAATTGATTTCTCACACTATGCTCCTGCTTAAAAAAAAAGGAAGATTGGCGGTGATTCTTCCTTACACAGAAGGAAATGATTTTGTAAATATTGCCTCTTTGAGTGGATTGATTTGTATACGTCAGCTAGCTTTTTATTCCCGTGAGGGCAAGCCTCAGGAACGCTGGCTGTTTGAATTTTCTTTGAACCCTGCTCCATTGAAAAAAGAGAAGTTGGTGCTACACGGAGTGGGTGAATCTTGGTCACCTGACTACCAATCGCTCACCAAAGCCTTTTATTTAAAGCTCTAGCTATTACTAGGCCGCCCATAAAAATTCTACACCTTGGGTTCTCAAAAACAACTATCATTGCAAAATTTTTGCAGTATGAATCGTTTGGTCGTTTTCCTTTTGTTGTGCTCTTCGCAGCTATGGGCGCAGTCTCCCGGGCTAAACATTAAGAAAACAACAGAGCGTATCGTATTGGATGCCGAAATGAACGAGGCGGTTTGGAGAGATGCCGAAGTAGCCAACCACTTCAAACAATTTTTTCCTTTTGACTCGTCTTACGCACAAGCCCAAACAGAAGTTCGCATGACGTACGATGATAACTTCATTTATTTGTATGCCATCATGCACAGTAAAAGCGCAAGCACCTATGTGACGCCCTCTCTTCGTAGAGATTTTCGCGGGGAGGCTAACGATTCCTTTGTCGTGCAGTTCGACACATTTAAAGACAATACTAATTCATTTCAGTTTGGCATTAATCCCTTTGGCGTTCAACGGGAAGGGTTGGTTGCCAATGGCGGAAGTACCAACGCGTCCGATCTTTCGCTTAATTGGGATAACAAATGGTATTCTGAAGCAAAAATACTTGACAGTAGTTGGGTTTGTGAATTTGCGATCCCCTTTAAATCACTGCGGTATAAACACGGACTGAGTTCTTGGAACCTTAACTTTTACCGCATCAATAGTGCTAATGCCGAGCGTTCCACATGGGCACCCATCCCAAGGAATTTCCCCTTGATTGCTCTTGCGTTTACCCGTCCATTGATTTGGGACAAACCCCTCGATAAGCCCGGCTCCAATATATCACTCATTCCATTTGTTGCCACACGTGTTAACCAAAATTTTGAAAAAGGCGAATCGCAGCAACAAGACTACTCCATCGGTGGAGATGCAAAAGTGGCGATCGGTCCAGCGTTAAATTTAGATTTAACAATAAATCCTGATTTCTCCCAAGTAGAAGTAGATCAGCAAGTGACAAACTTAGATCGGTTCGAAATTTTCTTTCCCGAGCGCAGACAATTCTTCTTAGAAAATGCAGATCTGTTTTCCGATTTTGGTGGAGACGGGATGAGACCATTTTTTTCTAGGCGAATAGGGGTAAGTACCGATAAAAACACGGGGCAAAATATTGAAAACCCAATCTACTTTGGAGCCCGACTAAGCGGTAAAGTCAATAACAACTTACGCGTGGGTCTGCTAAGCATGCAAGCCGGAGAGGACAAAGCCAACAACTTACCTTCCATTAACTATACCGTAGCAACCTTTCAGCGAAAGATCTTTGCGCGCTCCAACATAGGAATGATTTTCATCAACAAACAAGCATTTCAAGATTCGGTAGGCGCTGATTTGCTGGTTAGCCCACAAAAGTTCAATCGAGTGATTGGCCTGGACTATAACTTGGCCAGCAAAAACAACAGGTGGAACGGAAAATTTTATTACCACCGTTCGTTTAGCAACAGCCAGACGGATTCTGCCTTTGCTATGTCTGCGCGTCTGGCTTACAACACCTTGCGTTGGGAAATATCCGGCACGGCAATGAATATTGGCGCTAACTACAATCCCGAAGTAGGCTTTGCCCGAAGAAAAGATTATTTGAGACTCGCGCCTACGGCTTGGTATAACTTCTATCCACAGTCCCGAATTATCAACAGCCACGGGCCCGGTTTGGATTTTGATGTGATCGGTAACAAAAAATACGGCATCACCGATTATGATTTCAATTTCATGTATCGAGTCCGCTTTCAAAGCACCGCACAGTTTAATATTCGCTTGCGGCAGGAGTACGTCTATCTTTTTAGTGCCTTTGACCCAACCAACACTGGAGGGCTTCGGCTAGCAATAGGAACAGAATATACGAACAAACTAGTCGTGGCGAGTTACTTTTCGGATGCCAGAAAGAAGTTCTTCTATGATATATCCACTCGTTCGGGCGAGTATTTTAGTGGGCATCGGATAAATTTTTCCGGAACTGTCAATTACAGGGCACAACCCTACGCAGTTCTGTCTCTTAACTACAGCTACAATCAAATCAATCTTCCAGCACCGTATAAGAGTGCTGAACTGATACTTATCGGCCCCCGTTTTGATATCACCTTCTCTCGAAAAGTCTTCTGGACCACCTTTGTTCAATACAACAACCAGATTAACAATCTGAATATTAATTCGCGCCTGCAATGGCGGTTTCGCCCCGTTTCAGATCTCTTTCTCGCCTATACCGACAACTATTTTGCGGAGGCTGGCAGAGACGGGAATTTCCTTTATTTAGGTCAGCCAAAGCTTCGTGCAATCGTTCTGAAATTTACGTATTGGCTGAATTTGTAGAAATATTTCTCCCTGCCTGTCAACTAGTTACAATAAATAAAATACATGTTTAAACATATATTTGAGAAGTTCCGTTATACTTGCGCAAAACAAACAAAACCATGAAAAAATTTAACACATTATTTCTTGCACTTTTAGTAGCCGGAACAGTATCTGCCCAAAATTGGACACTGGACAAATCTCACGCAAAAGTTGGATTTGCTATTACACACTTAATGATCTCTGACGTAGAAGGAGCATTCAACTCTTTCGATGCAAAACTAACTTCTTCAAAAGAAGACTTCAGTGATGCAGTTGTAGAATTTACAGCCGATGTAAATAGCATCAACACAAATAGCGAAGGCCGTGACAAACATTTGAAGAATGAAGACTTCTTCGATGCTCCTAAATTTGGAACTCTTACTTTCAAAGGTAAGTCTTTGACTAAAGTTGAAGGGAAGAAATACAAGTTGGCAGGTGACCTTACTATGCATGGCATAACTAAACCAGTAACATTGGATGTAATTGTAAATGGTCCTGTGGCTCACCCCTTCAATAAAAAGACTGTAGCTGGCTTTAAAGTATCAGGAATAGTGAAGAGAGCTGATTTCAATATTGGCACAAAATATCCGAATGCAGTTCTGAGCGAGGATGTGATCATCACTGCGAACGCTGAATTCGCGAAAGACTAGTTCAAAAAATATTGAAGAAAATCCACGGCTTTGAAGAGGGTCGTGGATTTTTTTTAAATATCAACGATGAAAATCGAAGAAGAAATACAGCAATCAAAATTTCGCAACGTGCACCACAAGGTAGCTGTTAACCTGCTCTACACAGCCGCGTGGCTAGATGATCGAAATAAAAACTTCTTCAAAGAATACGGAATCACCAACCAACAATTTAACATACTCCGCATTCTGCGTGGGCAGCTTCCTAACAAAATATCAGGTGCTGAAATCAAAAATAGAATGCTTGACAAGAATTCTGATGTGTCCCGGCTTTTGGATCGCCTCGTCTTAAAAAAACTAGTTACCAAAAATCAGTGCCCCAAGGACAAACGTGCTGTAGACGTACTGATTACAGAGCCAGGTCTTGCGTTGCTGAAAAAGATAGATGGTAAAATGGACAAAACCGATTTAGCCGTCTTTCACCTGACAAAAACGGAAGCAACGCAGTTAAGTGATTTATTAGATAAGTGCAGAGGGTAGAGTAACCAGAACTGATTTTAGAATTATTCTTTACCTTTGGTTATGGCATTACCTAAATACAGCATGAAAGCTCAATTTATTACTAATACCGAAGGAAAAAAGGTGGGCGTACTCCTCACTTTAAAGGATTACAATAAGTTATTGGACAGCCTCGAGGAGTTAGACGATATACGCGCTTTTGACAAAGCGCGCAAAGAGGATGATGGAAGTCGAATTTCATTATTAGACTACCAGAAAAAACGCAAATTGAGAAATGAGAAAGTACACCGTCACCTTAACTAAGGGTGCTGCCAAACAACTCGACAAGCTTTCTGATGCCATTTCCACTCCGATTCTGAAATCAATTGAGTCACTAGCTTTCAATCCTAGACCTCTCGGCTGTAAGAAGCTAAAGGGAAGAGAAGGCTTTCGAATCAGAATTGGCGACTATAGAGTAATCTACACAATCTTCGATAAAGTCCTCCTTGTAGAAGTTATAGATGTTGGCAATCGAAAGGACATCTATTTATGATTGAATCTTACCCAATTCTCTTCTCACAAAATCCATCAACTCTTTAATGTACTTTTTGCTAAAATCAAATTTGATACCTGCAGCTTGATAAATCTCAGGTATTGATTTTGTGTACCCCAATTTCAAGGCATTCATGTAGCCTTGTAGACCTTTTTGCTTATCCAATTTATAATTTCTCCATACAGCAATCGCACCCAACTGAGCCATGCCATACTCAATATAATAGAATGGGACTTCATATAAATGCAACTGCTTCTGCCACAAATAATCTTTCGCTTCTTGTAACCCAGCCCAATCCGTGACAGTATCTGCAAACTGATCAAAGGTGTTGTTCCAGTTCCGTTTTCTGTCTTCCAGCGAATGTGTAGGATTCTCATAAATCCAATGTTGGAATTTATCAATCGTGGCCACCCAGGGTAATGTTTCAATAATATCTTCCAACTGCTCTCGTTTGGCTCGCTTCAAGTCTTGTTCATTTGGGAAAAAGATGTGCCATTGATCCATTGATATCAACTCCATCGCCATCGAAGCCAACTCGGCTACCTCCATCGGTGGCGATTTAAAATCATTAAGCTCTAGATCCTTTGTAAGAAAGTTATGAACGGCATGGCCGCCTTCATGCATAATCGTTGTCATGTCGCGCATGGTACTGGTGGCGTTCATAAAAATAAATGGCACCCCGATTTCAGCCAACGGATAATTGTAACCACCGGGAGCTTTTCCTTTCCTTGATTCCAAATCTAAATGACCCATCGACTTCATGATAGACAAACACTGACCCAAATAAGGATCTAATTTGGTAAAGCAATCAATCGATCGCTCAGTGAGTTCTTTGCCATCTTTAAAAGCTTTCAACGCTTCACGGCCTTCTGCATCAACTGCCTTATCCCACGGGCGAAGCTGTGGTACTCCCAACAACTCTTTCCGCACTTTCGATAACTCATTCAAGATGGGCACCACTTCCGATTCAATTGCTTCATGAAAATCAAAACAGTCTTTGGGCGTGTAGTCAAAGCGACCGTAGGCTTTGAACATGTAATCTCTAAAGTTGGCAAAATCCGCATTCAAAGAAACCTGGTGGCGTAGCCCAACTAATTTAGAGAACAATTCATTCAACGTGTCTTTGTCTTGCAGCCTGCGCGCAGAAATTTTGTGGTAGACATCTTCGCGTTGAGTCCGATTTGTAGACATCAAAATCACGGCCGCTTGCTGCAACGTCATCTCCTGCCCGTTTAGTTCTACCATCATAGCCCCGGAAATAGATGCATACTTTTGCGTCTCCGTGGTAATCTCCGTCATCAAGGGTATATTCTTTTCACGGTATAATTCTACTTCCTTTTTCAAGTTTCGAATCATCATGTCATAGCCAGGCTCTTTTTCAAGTTGGCTCAACCAAGGAGATTCCAACGCTTTTTTATTTAACAAATCCGAATAAGGCGCAGCTTGTGGTTGAATATGCTGAACAAAATCCTGATAACTCTTACTATATTCTTCGTTTTCTGTAAAGCACGTCATACGGATGTAACGCCAGCCCAGATCTTCGCTTAATACAGACTCCAGTTCACTTCTATGCTGGAGCCATTTTTTCAAATCGGCAGCTGTGTTGAGCTTTTGTTCCACCAATTTATCCAAATAGGGCTTTAATGCTTCCCAAGTCGATACTTTAAAGTCTTCGGGTAAAAAGTTACGCGTTGGCCTTACTGGCACTTCTATCACATTGTTCATCGATCCATCTATTTATCTCCAAATAAACTTTAAATTTATCAATTCATAAAACTTAAAAATTAACATCACTCAATGAAGATTTATTACGCCTGTATCCTTGCAGCTTTGCTAGTCAACTGTAGCCCCAAGAAAGAAGTTCAACAAACAAGCTTGACGATTTCTTTCGAGCGTGTTAGTCCTTCGCTCGATGCGGTCATGTCCAACGAAGTAACGGTTTCGGTGATCGCTCAAGGTTATGAATGGAGCGAAGGCCCACTTTGGTTGGAAGACAAGCAAATGCTCTTGTTTTCCGATGTGCCAGCTAATACGATCTACCAGTGGACAGAAAAAGAAGGAGCAACAAAATACTTGCACCCCTCGGGGTTCACAGCACAATTAGCGCATGGGGGCGAATCCGGTTCCAACGGACTCGCATTAGATGATAAAGGGAATCTGATACTTTGTCAACATGGCGATCGTAGAATAGCGTTGATGAACTCGCCCATCGACCAACCAAAAGCGGAATTCATAACGATTGCCGATAAGTACAACGGCAAGCGATTCAATAGCCCAAACGATGTTGTGTTCTATAACAACAGTTTTTTCTTTACCGATCCTCCCTATGGCCTAGTGAAAAACATGGCAGACTCCTCCAAAGAAATTGCATTCCAGGGTGTTTACCGCGCAAAAGCAAATGGTGAGGTGCAACTGCTGATCGATTCACTAACCCGCCCCAACGGCATCTCCTTTTCACCTGATCATAAAAAATTATATGTAGCCAATTCCGATCCTGAAAAAGCCAGATGGTATGAATATCAACTAAACGATTCGCTCGAAATCGTTTCAGGTAAGATTTTATACGATGCCACCAACAAAGGATCAACAGAAAAAGGCTTGCCCGATGGAATGAAAGTAGATGCGCAGGGGAACATTTTTGCTACTGGCCCCGGAGGGGTTTGGCTATTTAGTGGGAGCGGTGAATTGTTAGGAAAAATAAAAGTAGAAGAAGTCACATCCAATTGTGCACTCACTGCTGATGGCAAAACGCTCTTCGTCACCAACGACATGAACATTTTGCGAATTCAATTAAGAAAATAATGGAAATACTAATTAGCACGTTGGGATGGATTGGTTCTTTGCTTGTCATAGGGTCTTATGGACTGAATAGCTATCAAAAAATAAAATCCGATTCCCTCATTTTTCAATTGATGAATTTAGCAGGTGGCATTCTGCTCATCATTAATAGTATGTACAAAGAAGCATATCCGTTTACGTTTATTAACACAGTGTGGGTACTGATTGCGATACCTGCTATTTTCCGGATTATAAACAAGAAGCAAATTATTGAACAATAATAAGTGGCTTAGTTAAGTTTACACAACTTGAATTGAAAATAATATGAAAAAGCTCCTGACCTACTTTTCCTTTTTTCTAATAAACTATTCTGCTTGGGCGCAACCGCTTGCAACTCAATTAAAAGAATTCGATGCGTATGTGGAAAAATCACGGGTCGAATGGCAAGTACCGGGCATGGCCGTGGCTGTGGTTAAAGACGGCAAAGTGATATTTGCAAAAGGATATGGTGTTAGACAACTAGGAACTAAAAACATGGTAGACACACAAACGCTTTTTGCCTGTGCCTCTACCACCAAAGCGATGACTGCTGCGTGCATGGGCATTCTAGTAGATGAAGGCAAAGTAAAATGGGACGATGCGGTAATTAAATACTTGCCTGAATTTCATTTGGCTGATCCTTACGTAACACGTGAATTAAAAATCCGTGATCTATTCACACACAATAGTGGCGTAGGCAATACAGATTTTCTATGGGCTGTGATGAATATACCTGCCGATGAGGTTTTGCGCAAAATGCAACAAATTGAGCCGAGCTATTCATTACGATCAAGTTTCATCTATCAGAATATTTTTTACTTAGCAGCCGGCAAAGTAATTGAAAAGCTATCAGGTCAAAAATGGGAGGATTTTGTTCAGAGTCGGATTTTTCAACCACTGAAGATGACTAGAACTTTTTCAACTCTTAAAAAAGCGCAAGACCCAAACCATTCGAAACCGCACTATATGGTAAACGATTCCATCAAAGCCATCGAGCCAACCAGTGCTGATGAGATTGGCCCTGCAGGCAGTGTCAATGCTTCCATTGAAGACATGGGTAAGTGGATGGTGTGCATGCTCGACAGCAGTAAGTACGATGGTGGAAGACTTTTGAAAGCAAGCACATGGAAGGAATTATTCAAACCACAGGTACTCGTGCCCGCGAATGAATTCTATCCGACCATGCAATTGATTAAACCCAACTGGACCACATATGGGTTAGGCTGGTTTCAACACGACTACAAAGGCAAAAAAATAAATTATCACACCGGAAGTTTGGATGGTGAAGTAGCCATTCACGCACAATTGCCAGATTCCAAATTAGGCGTTTATGTGTTTGGTAACTACGATCACGCAGAAGTAAGGCACGCCTTGGTCTACAAAACCTTTGATCTTTTTGCGTTGGGTGGCAACAGAGATTGGAGCACTGAATTTTTAAAATTGTATACCGGACTCAAACAGCAAGGTGAAAAGGGAGAGAAAGACTTTGAAGCCAAGCGAGTGACCAACACCAATCCAACAAAACCGCTCGCGGAATATGCTGGCAAATACACCGATCCCTTGTATGGTGAACTGGAGATTACGGTGACCAATAGCGCGCTGATGTTTTCAGCCAACAACTTTTTAAAAGCCACGTTGTCGCACTGGCACTACGACACGTTTAGGGGCATGTATGAAAAAGATTGGTATGGGAGTGCCCTCGCCAACTTTAGTTTAGATACATCAGGGAAAATTGAGAAGGTGGATTTTGAAGGGATGGTGTTTAAGAAAGAAAAGAAATAGTTTCCTTTTTGGGAACTATTTCTTACTTTTGTCCTTGTATATGAAAAGGGTTCTTGCTAAAAGTACGCTCCGAGATTTTTGGGGAAAGCATAAAGATTCGGAGCAATACCTCAAGACGTGGTACAAAACAGCAATGGATTCTGATTGGAATTCACCAAGGGACATAAAAATAGCTTACTCCAGTGCCAGTTTTTTACCTAACGATAGAGTCGTGTTCAACATAAAAGGAAATCATTACCGGCTTATCGTTAGGTTTAACTACAAAAGAAGTTGGGCTTTCATTCGTTTTATTGGTACCCATGCTGAATACGATCGAATAGATGCTAAGACAATTTGAAATGGCAAAAACCTATTTTACTCAAACACTAAGCATGTTGTACTAAATCTGAAGAAAAATAAAATTTATAAACGATGAAAATAAAAACGATAAAATCAAAAAAGGAATACCAAGCTGCCTTGAAAAGATTGGATGAAATTTTTGATGCGCCCGCTAACACTAATGAGGGTGATGAAGCTGAACTACTTACGCTCGTAATAGATGTTTATGAGAATGAAAATTTCCCAATTGAAGCACCTGATCCAATTGAGGCGATAAAAATTAGAATGGAGGAAATGGGCTTAAAACAAACTGACTTGATAGGAATTATTGGTGAAAAAGGAAAGGTATCGGAGGTATTAAACAGGAGAAGAAAGCTCAATCTAAACATGATTCGAAGGATCAACAAACGGCTCCACATTCCTCCATCAGTATTGATACAAGAATACAAACTAAGCGCTTAGCCAATCTCAATCACCACGTCATCCGTGAGTGGGTGGCCAACACAAGTAAGCACGTACCCCTCGGCACGTTCACTCTTTGATAGTCCCTCCTCTTCGTCCAATTTAACCTGGCCTGACAAAGCCTTGCCGCGGCAAGCGGTGCACAAACCGCTTTGGCAAGAATACGGAAGATCAATTCCTTTGTCCAAGGCGGTTTCTAAAATTGTACGGTTGTGGTCAACCATTATTTTGTACTCGTTGCCATCGTAACGGATGGTCACCTCTCTCGACTTCTTTTCACCGTTAGGCTTGGCCGACTCTTCTTTCTTTGGTTTGTCGATAACACCAGTAACGAAGCTTTCCTTGAAAATCTTGTCCGCAGGAATTTTATGTTCGGCTAATAAATTGTCCACGTTTTTCATCATACCCTCTGGACCACACATCAGGTATGTTGTTTTGTCTAAGCCCCAAGCTGGGATGCGCTCGAAAAGTTTGATTAACATTTCCTTGTTCAAAAGGCCGGAATACCCTTGCCAATTCATGGGAGCATTGTCCAACACGTGTATTACATGCAAGCGACCTTCATAAGTGGTTTGAAGTTGATCGAGGTGATTTTTGAAAATGATACTGTCAATGTCGCGGTTGCAATAAATCAACGAGCAAATACTATCAGGCTCTTGGTTCAATAAAGATTTGATGATCGACATCATAGGAGTAATACCCGAACCACCTGCAAACAATACCAGATGTCTCTTATTCTCTTTCTTAAACTCTGTCGTGAATTGCCCCATTGGGTCCATCACCTTAATTTTATCGCCTGCCTTCAGATTATCGGGCAGCCAGTTTGACATGATCCCCTTGTCGACTCGCTTAACGCTGACAACTAAATCTGTATCAACAAAAGGAGAACTGCATAGTGAATAGGCTCTTCTCACTTCCTTGCCTTGCACCGTGGTAATCAACGTTAAAAATTGCCCAGACTTGTATGCTATGTTTCCGGTAGCTGGCTGTTGAAAAGCAATGGAAATGGCGTCTTTTGTTTCAGCAATGATCTCTTTTACTGTCAGATCGTGGTAGTGAGGGCCTGCGGGTGTCTCTACTTTTTTCTCGCTTTTCTTGAATAATCCAAATGCCATAAAAACTTTTTAGAAGAACACAAATTTACAGATAAGGTTTTAAGTAACTACCTAGTTTATAGATTCTGATTTATTCGTCTATTCTGCAGCAGGGATGGAACGGCCTGTTTGAGCCCGAAATGGAAAGTGAGCAGGGTGGCGAGTAGTGACAGCCCGACCCCGTTTCGGGGCTGCCCAAAGACGCTAAAGATTTAACCAGTAGGTAAACTTCACCACCAATGCCTGGATGTTGGTGCGAGCGTCTGAAGGATATCCACTGACCACATGATTATAGACGATAAAGAAATCAGAAGCTGGTTTAAAGCGCCATTGTAAGCGCGCATTGAGGTTGGCACTTTCAAATCTGGTGTTGTATTGAAACACCCCGGTAAAAAATAATTTTGATGTAAATGTAAAATCTAACCGAGGCCTCAACAGAAAGAACTCGGTACCTCCGTAGGGTTCCCCCAATTGCAGGTTATTGTAGTCTGCGGTAAGTGATAAGCTACCATACGGTTGATATCGAAAATTGAGTGTGCCTCTATAGCTTTGCCGGGTGCCGGAGTAAAATTGACCTGCTGTTGATTCGATAGAATAATTGACAACCTTTCTTGTGTTGGAGTTATACTGAACGTTGAACTCAGTCCATTCAAACTGCTCACCAACGAGATAAGTTCCGTTACCTCGTGGATAAAGTGGGTTAAATTTTTCAGGTAATTTTTGAAAGATACGACTGCCCGAAACACTAAAAGATGAAGTATTCAGAAAATTGATATTGTAATCTAACGTAAACGTTCGGTCGGTCAATACGCCTCCCGGTATATAGGTATAGTTGAACTCGCCACCGAGATTTTTCTGTGCAACGGAAGATTGGGTAGGGTAAAAATTTCCTTGCACCCTTGCAAAGCCACTCAAATAGCCGGGATAGACGCTCAGTGACGGGACGAATCCGGTCTCTGCAACATAATTTCTTCCGACAAAATTATTGGCAAAAAAAACATTTAGGTGGCGTGTGTTGTATCCCAGAAAATTTCCAGCTGAATAGTTCTCATTAGAATGAAACGCATCGATAGATCGATGGTAGTAAAAGTCGCCACTCCACTTGTTGCTCTTTGTGATCAAATTAAAGTCCACCCCAGCAACCCTATTGTACGTATTTAGAACAGTATCTTGCCCCACTTTCTTTACCAGATCGCGCTGATAGAATTTTCCTCGCTGGTAGGTGCCTAGGCCAAGCGATTGTTTGTCGACAACAAAAACACTGATATTTGATCGCGAGAATACTTGCCGTTGCACAATGGCCATGGAATACAATTGAGCGGGCAAACCCAGCGACTCCTTTTCTTGGGTACGCATATTCAATACTCCTATACGCCAGTCCTTCCCCACTTTGCCACTCAACCGGACACCATATTGAATCGGCACTTGCTGCGCTGAACCAGTAGAATCTATTGCCAATCCAATTCGTCTACTAAAAAACGGACGCGTATCCGGAAAACCGGGAGTGGAAAACAAATCACTATTTTCTAAAAAGAATTGTCTACGCTCAGGAAACTGAAATTCAAACCTTGTCAGATTGATCACTTGCTGGTCTACCTCTACATTTGAAAAATCGGGATTGACGGTTAAATCCAAATTCAGCGATGGGCTCACTGCAATTTTAGCATCCACACCAATGGCCGATGAACTAACGGCTGGCTCATTTTTTTCGTCATCGCGCGAGGCGCTGCCTGCTAAGTAAGGGATTACCGATATGTTAGCCCCAGCATGTGGCGCGGAAGTCTCCCATTGCAATTTTCCTGTATAAGCAAATGAAGCTGGAATATATTGTATAGGCGTGGCAATCCAACTGGATACTTGATTGCGCTTTACATCATTCCGCAAAAAGGTAACATTCCACTCCTTTACTTTTTGATTGTAACGAAATGACTTAAATGGAATAGCTAGTTCGGCCACCCATCGATCCTGATAACGCGTGGCATGAGAATACCATTTATTGTCCCAACTATTACTAAATGAGCCATCACCATCTTGCCCTCCGTTGGAAATAATCCCCTCTGACTGTACACCGTATGGGGTAATTGTAAAGAAAAATCCATTGGTATAGTCATTAAATGGATCTAAATAAATACCGATGTTATCATTCCTATCCCAGTCGATATCGCGCCTTAGAGATTGCACGATATCCGGCTTGCTGTCATCATAACACACGAATGACACGTATAGAAAATGATCATCAAAGGTCATCCGCGCCTCCGATTGAAATGTGGGGGGTAGCGAATCTACCGGATAGTTCAAGTAGAAATTTTTTGCAACATGAGCCGCGAGCCATTCCGGTTCATCGAGCTTGCCATCTAATACAATTGGTTTACTGACTTTTGCAATCGGTAGTCCAGTACCCGGTTTATTTTTGGGTTGGGCAATTGACGACAGTGGAAACAATGCGACTTCCAGAAAAATAATTAAAAAGAAAGTTTTATTGCTTCGCATGAAAAAGGCCACAAATCTAATTAATCAAATCAATGCTTTTTTAACCGTTGGTGTAAACGGCCTTTTTTACCGTGGAGTTGTGGCCTCCTTGTTAAGAACCTGTTAACGACTAATGGAAAATCAATTATAAAAGGCTTGTACTTTCTGAGCGAGTGCCAGATAGGAATTATCAGAAGAAAAAGTACTCGTAAAAAAAAATGCCAATAAGGTATCAATCCAGGCAATCGTTTTTACCTGACGTAAAAATTGTTCCCCTCCAGGATACACCCGTGTGTTTCCTTGTAGAGACATTTCACCTGAGGGAAGTATGCGAGATGTTTGCCATTGCACACTGCACCCAACGGACTTTCTCAATTTTTCATACATCGGCTCTTGTGCTGAAAGGATACCCAATAATACCAACGCCAACCGTATGGAAACGCCATTGTAGCTGCTGTCAAAACCTCCACCTTCCGTATAAAATCCAGCTGCATTTTGTTGTGCCAACGCTAACTCGATAAATTCAACGCCTATCGCTTTTGCTTGCGCATCGTTTAGACAACTACCCAACGAATAAAATGCCACTGCATCAAAAAGCAACCGATTAGGCGCTTCGGCATCATACTGCTTTAAGATTTCTACTTGTGTTTTTAGATAAGTCAGCCCAAGTTGAAATTTCGTTGTAAGATTATTTAGCCTAGTTGTGAGCTGGTCGACAGGCCGATTTTTGTACCAACTTGACTGCTGCAACAGAACTAACGACTGCCCAAGAGCAGCCGTGAAAAAAGAAATACCGCTTGATAAGTCGCCATTAGTTGGTTGGCCGAGATAGGCTAGACGGGATTACTAATTCGAAATCACCTGCCTGCTTCTGCCGTGCAAACGAATATTCTGCAGCTAAAATGAATTTAGCAAATGCTGCATCGCTGTTCGAGCGGACTGCATACGAACCGAGAAATGCGATGTCCAGTTGAAAGCGCACGTGAAAATAGCCGTCTCTGTTTCTACCCAGTGCGCCTTCGGCAGTAGGTTCTTTGGTCAGGCCATCGATAACATCGACCGGCAATTGCTTTATTAATGTTTCATAAGAAGAGGCCTTTGATAAGGGGTTCTCATTGCAGTTGGCTGAGGTCATAGAGTTTTGGCAGCTTACTACTGCCAAAACAGTGACGATCAATGCTATTTTTGTCATTTGCTAACAACTAATTCTTAGTTGGCACATAGAATCGCTGAGCTTGTAATCATCCCTTTGGGTGTAGAGCATCTTAATGGCGATTGCGTGGGTAATAAATGTATTCTTGTAAACCCTTTCGACCATTTAAAGTTCGCGAGGTTTAACAGAACGCTGTTCCTATTTTATTCCATTAGTTTACTTCTGCAAAATACATATTCTTGGCCGTCATTGTGAGCTGGTTGGCAGGTCGATTTTGTAACCAACTCGAAATCGCCTCCTGCCTGCCGAGCATCGGCATATTTTGGAGCTAAAACAAAATTAGCTAACGAGGAAAAATGTTTTCAACTACCACTCTTTACTATTATGACCAGTTGAAATTCGAACCTCTCCCCAAGAAACATCGGGATTGAAAAAGAGTCAATCATCATACCCTACGTCACTGAGCAGTCCCTCTCGCAAAGCCAACTGTATTTTTGACCGTTATGACTTCGTCAATATGACTTATCTCTTGATAACCAAAAAATAAAGAATAGAGGATAAACCAATAAAAATAAATTTGGAAGCCACCACTGCAACTGAAAATCTCCTGTGATTGTCCAATAAGAAATAGCCATGAGGCCAGATACGCTTGTCATCACCAATGAAATCAGCGCCCAGAATCTCCAGAACTCTTTTTTCTTGCCTCTTAAGAAAAGACTATAAAACCCCGACCCCGAGATGGCCATATCGAGAGGAAAAAAACTCCAGTTCCAAGCTACCAATATTGGGTTGGTGTAATCGTTATACAAGTAGGCTTCGTCTATCAAGTGAAATGCAGTGATCAGCCAATAAACAATAAACCCCAAATCGACCACAAGAAAAAATTTAGGCAAGTGCTTCATCGGGTTAATTTTTATCGTGGCTACTTCTTTTCCAGGTCTCAGTTATACCAAACATTGGTAAACCCACATAGCCAGTTAGCTCCAAGGTATTTTCGTTTACCAACTTTATCTGACTTTTGTAGGTTTTGCCACTCTCAGGATCATAGATAGTACCTTTCCATTTTCCATCCGCATACGCAAGACCAGAAATGATTTCGAGGCCTTTTAACTTTCTGTTGCGCTTGGCCGGATCCGGATTTTCGGTATCCGTCAGGGGCTTTCCCTTCTCGTCCACGTCAGGCGTAAGCCAAATCATTTTGCCAAAATAGTGGGATTCCTTTTGATAGATTTCAATTTTTGCTTCCTTATTGGAAGTAAGCCACACTCCTATGATGCGATTTGGTTGGGCGTTGACTTGCCCTAGAGAAATAAAGATGCAGATGCCCATTATCCTTTTCATATCCTTTTTTAACAAAGATGAAACAGCCTAGTTTTTTAGAGGGAAAGAAAATTACTGAAGCGTAGAAAATGCGTACTGAAGCGAACGTCCGTCACTTCAATTCCCCAACCAGGTCTTAAACTCAGTGGCGCGCTCGCGACTTACCAAGATTTCTTCTTTGGTTGGTAAGGTCAGCAGCACTTTAATCTTGCCATTGAAATGTTGGTGGTTACTTTTTATGGAGCTGAAAGAAATAATGAATTGCCTGTTGGCCCTGAAAAAAACCTGCGGGTTTAGCTGAGCTTCCAGCTCTTCCATGTTTTGATCTAAAATGAACATTTCGCCCGCCTTTGTATAGAGGTGCGAAGTTTTGTTCTCGCTATGTATAAATGCAATGTTGTCTGTCGGAATACTTTTTAACTCATCGCGAAAATGAACCAGCAACCTAGCGCGATATACTTTTTCCTGACCTACAATTTGCTTTATCAACTTTTCGACATCCAATGTGGGCTGGGTGTTGCCGCTGAAAAGAGTTCGGTATTTTTCAATCGCTTTACTGAGCTCCTCCGCTTTCACCGGCTTTAGTAGATAGTCGATGCCATTTACTTTAAATGCCTCGATGGCATACTGATCAAATGCCGTGGTAAAAATAATTGGTTTAGTCATTTTCACCTGCCGAAAAATAGCTAAGCTTAGTCCATCTGAGAGCTGAATATCGCTGATAACTAAATCATAATCCGTATTGGATTGAAACCAGTCGATGGCACTTTCTACCGCATCGAAATGCGCCACTATCGCTGCGTGTGGGGCAACCTGTTCGATCATCCGCATCAAATGCCGAAGCGCAGGTTGTTCATCTTCTAATAAAACAAGTTTCATAAGTCTAGCAGGGGTAAAGTAACACGAAAGAGTTGGCCTTTATTCTCCACTTTGATTGATTTCTTACTCAATAACTTATACCGATCCTGAATATTTTTTAGTCCAACTTTGTTGCTATTTTCCGCATGGAGCTTAGGCTGAAAAGTATTTTCAACAGTCAGCAAATCTTTATTGGCGCGAATGGTAATCAGCAACGGGTGTTGGGCATTGATGATATTATGCTTTACCGCATTCTCTACTAAATTTTGTAAGGCCAACACCGGAAGTGATAACCTCTGTTGCGGTAATGCAATGTCAATAGCAACTTGCAGGTGCTCTCCAAATCGCTCTTTTAGCAAATGGGTGTAGGCCTCAATCATTTCCAACTCTTCTTTTAACGTTACTACCTTCTGGTCGCGATTCAATAAAACGTATCGGTAAACGTCACTCATTTTTGCCAAAAACTGGTTGGCGCTTTTCGGATTTTCCTCAATTAAAGATGAAAGTGTGTTAAAATTATTAAATAGAAAATGGGGGTCTAATTGCTGCGTTAAAATCTGAATTTGATTTTCCAGATTAGCCTGCTTCAATTGTTCTGCCTCCAATTGAGTAGCTTGCCAGCGTTGAAAGAATAAAACCCCAACGTTTACGCCCATCACCAAAAGGCTGATCAAACCTGCAATGATGGCCGTAGGAATAAAAATAATTGTTAAATCATGCTCTGTCCATTGCTCTAGATGAAACACGTAGATGTACGATGTCAAACAGCCAAACAACATCAAAATAGTCAGCACAAGTTGTAAGCTGCTTTGAGTGAGAAAACGCCAGAAAGGTTTGGTTGTCCAAGGCAGCACTTTATCAAGCGCGTCACTTACAATAAAACTGATCTCGAGGTTAATGGCCGACCAAGCGATGGCGATAATCACATCGTAAATATATGCCCATGCTCCAAAACTGATATAGTATTCTTCAAAGCTTTCATCAGACACCAGAAAGAATGCTACTATGTACAGAATAATCCCAAACAGAGGCGATCCAAAATAGCGCATCCAGGCGCGAAGTGAAAATGAAAAGACCTTCATTCGTTGACTTGTGTTTTTGTAGTGCTCACAAGGCGTAAAATTAGAAAATCATTTTAACTCAAAAGTAGTGTTTCCACTACTCAAAGTGGTGTCTTGATCCCCGCTTGCAAACTGATACCATTCAATGCCTGCCTCTGGAGCGGGCTTGTATCTGGAATGGATAAAAATTGGCCCTCTAAATAGACGATGAAATTTTTAGTGATTTCAAAATCAAGACCTGCCCCCGTACGAAATGCAAATGTTTGAATAGACGGTTTATCAATTTGAACGCGGTTACCCACGGCCGTGGTAACCTGCGGTAAGCTTACCAAAGCAAGACCCACCCCCGCGTAGGCATAAGGCGAAACCCTACCAATCAGCCATGTATAACCAAAGTCGCCACCCAAATTTATCGCCTGCACCCGATCATTGAATGCAAGCACAATCCCTTGGGTAGTCAGCTCATTCTTGTAACCAATGTCGTACGAATCAACAAAGAGCCGTGTAAAAAAATGGTCTTTGTAGTTGACTTGAAATTGAAAGGAAAACGTGTTGCCTGCATAGTCAGACTCTTTTGGTCCGTTGGTAGGATTATAAATCCCTACTGCACCGTTGAAATAATATTCAAAACGGGTAGGCTTTTTGTCTTGAGCTACACTTTGAATGCTTAACCAGCAGCCAGCAAGCGTTATGAGTATCTTCTTCATTTGCTAGGATTAATTTTTTCAAGTTCAATAAAAGTACTGTTGAGTTGCATCTGAATACTTGCAATACCAAATTGCGCCTGAGTTAACACCAATTCAGAATCTTTCACTTCCAACCACTTTACTAAACCTTTTTTGTACCGATCGGCTTGTGAAGCAAGAGCGCGTTGTGCCGATTCAACCACTTGTTTTTGAACAGCTAATTTTCGCTGCAGCTCTTCATACTTGTTCAGTTGCTGTTCATACTCGAGCAACGACCTGTTAATGGCATCTTGGTATAGCAACGTGCTTTGCTGTATATCCACATTGGCCTGCTGTGTTCTTGCTTCGCGTCTAAAGCCATTGAACAATGGAATAGTGATGCTCGCGCCTACGTAGGAACTTTGGGGGAATTTCCAGGTCGCAAGATTTAATCGTTCATCTTGCCCTTGCAGTTGCCAGTTGCCCGTGAGTGAAAGGATGGGCAAGCTGGCAGATTGGGCCACGCGCAAACTCTGCTTAGCCAACGTAATTTGAGATTGGTACACAGCCAAGTCTGCCCGATTTACAAAGTTCGGGTCGCGTTTATCTTCACTTACGTCATACGAGAAATCTTCATCGGTTAACTTGATTAACGTTTTGGCTTTCAAACCCAATTGATAGCGGAGCAGGTTCAATAAATTATCTTCTGCATAGCGAAGCTGAATCAAATCCAATTCTTGTACTTGCCTATCCGTAAAAACGCGAAGGGTATCGTTGGGGATGGCAAAGCCATTTGACAACATGCCCCGTTGAAACGCAAGCGCCAAGGCGTATCTTGTCATCGACTCTTCTACCACCTTGCGCTGCGATTTAATAAACAAGATATCGTTATATGTTTTCTTAATCTCATAAGCGACTTGTTGCTCGGAAGCTCTCACCTTCTTTTGGGCAATTTCTCTGCTGATCGCTGCTTGCTTAATGTTTGAAGAGGTTTGTAAATTGATCAGGTCAAAAGATGCATTCACCCCTGCGGTGATGGCATGGTTGCTCCCCGCTTTAATGGCTTGCACGGAGCCAAAGATCAATTCACCTGTTGCCGGATCTGCCGAGAGCGAAGGAAAAAAAACAACCGGAATCTGCGTGGCATGTAGGTAATTCCAAAAGCCATTCAATTGTGGCAGCCGATAACTAAATGCTTCGCGTTGCAAGGCTTGTTGCTTTAACGGCTCCAGTTTTGCTATTCGCACGGCCGCGTTGTTTTCCATGCCCATTGCCAAGGCACTTTTTACAGAAAGCTGCAACGTGTCTTGTGCTTGCACAGACGATGTTGGAAGGAGGTTGAAAAAGAGAATTATCGCAACCGCTGCTGCTTTCACCAACATGGGGTGAACCTTGTTGAACTTTGCTGTTAAATTGTGAATGATGGCATACACCACCGGCACAATCACAAGTGTAAGAAACATGCTGCTGGTGAGCCCGCCCATAATGGCCCACGCCAATCCGTTTTTTACTTCCGCTCCGTTGCCCTTCGCAATGGCAATCGGTAACATACCCAGCACCATGGCGATGGTAGTCATCATGATAGGTCGCAGTCTCGTCTTGCCACTTTCCTCGATGGCGTTCGCAAGCGTTTCCCCTGATGCTAAATTTTGATTGATGCGATCGACCAATAAGATACCATTCTTCGCAACCAGCCCCGTCATCATGATCATTCCGAAGATGGAAAAAATGTTGATGCTCTCGCCCGTAAGGCCCAAAGCGAGCAATGCTCCAATCACCGCAAGTGGAATAGAAAACAATACGACAAAAGGATCGATCCATGAATTGTACAAGGCCACCATGATAAAATACATGAGCAAAATGCCCGCGCCAACGGCAAGCCCGAGTGGGCCAAAGCTGTCATCTTGATTCGCCAAATCGCCTTGAAAATCTAACGATACACCTTGTACATCTTTGAGTTGTGCAATGACGATTTTTATGTCCTCACCTACATCACCCACAGGCCTACCTGCCACTCCACAAAAAATCGTCACCGATCCATTTTTGTTGGTGCGCTCCAGCATAGCCGGTGTGCTTAATGGTTCAATCCTTGCTACTTGTCCTAACTCAACGAGTTGACCAGATGAACTGTACACTTCTAATTGCGTTAACGTATTGATGTCTTGTTTTGCAGCAGGATTCAGCGTGATGCGAATGGGAACACTCTCGGTCTTTTCTTCTATCTTTAATTCATCATAACCCACCATCGCAATGCGAACAGCGGTGCCGAGGTCGGTAGCATTTACGCCAAACCGTGCCATTTTATCCTTGTCGGGAATAATCTGTACATCGTATTTCCGAGCTGTGCCGCTGATGCGGATGTCGTAGGTGCCTTCAATCGAACGCATAGCATCAGCCAACTCCTGGGAAATCTTACTCACTTTTTCGCGGTCTGTTCCACTTACTAATAATTGAACCGGTGCCTCATCGGCTGTGCCGAATAAGCCGATCATTGCGATTTTTACTTTTGTACCGGGAGAGGATAAAATACTTCGTTGGATTTCTCTACCCAATTGTTGAATAGACTTAGTACGCTTCTCTTTGCTTTGAAAGTTGAGGCTGAATTCGAAGTTCCGTTCTTCGGGTGCTCCCCATGCTTCGGCTGCTACTCCGTGGTTTACCATAATGCGGGTAATTTCAGGAAACTGCTTCGTTAAGTTGGTCTCTATTTTTTTGCTAAACGATTCCGTTTCCAACAACGTAGTTCCGGTAGGCAATTGAACAGTCACGGCCATTTCACCACGGTCGATGCGTGGCGCAAACTCACTGCCAACGTAACCCAGTATAGGCAATAATAGCGAGGCCACAAACAAGCCAAACGCCAGTGCAATTACTTTCATTTTATTTTGAAGAGACCATTGCAATAGTTTGCCATATCCTTCTTCTAATGCTTTAAAATGTTTTTCGAACCACAAACCAAACCGCCCCGCCCAAGTAGCAGCCGATAAATGTTCGAGCTTACCAAAGCGGCTGGCCAACATGGGTGTGATGGTAAAGCAAACGATCAAACTAAACAGCGTGCTGATTACAATCACCATGGCAAACTCGCGCACAATATCACCCACCAATCCGCCTGTCAAAGCGAGCGGAAGAAAGACAACCACATCGACAAGAGTAATCGCAAAAGCGGTAAACCCAATTTCTTCGCGTCCATCAATAGTGGCTTTGATTTTATCTTTACCCATCTCTAAGTGGCGGTAAATATTTTCCAACACCACAATCGAATCATCTACCAATATGCCCACCACCAAACTCATTGCCAACAAAGTCATCAGGTTTAAGGTGTAACCCAAAAAATACATGAAGATGATTGTGCTTAACAGTGAGGCGGGCAACGAAACAAGTACAATCATCGAACTCCGCATGCTGTGAAGAAAAACCAACATCACTAGCGCCACCAAACCGATGGCCAACAACAAATCAACTTTTACGGCTGTAGCCGATGCAGTAGTAAATACCGAACCGTCTTGAGCAATAGCAAACGTTAGTTTCTTATCGGCATAGGTTTGCTCCAACTCTTTTAACTTGTCCTGAATTTGCGCACTCATCTCCACCGCGTTGGCATTGTTTTGTTTAAATAAAATGAGTCCTACAATGCTTTTTCCATCTAAGCGACTAGTAGTTTCCTTTTTCTTGGCATAGCGTATAATTTCTGCTACATCCGCTAACCTGATATCACTTTTTTCGCCTGTAGCTATAAGTGTGTTTTTCAATTCTTCGATGTTTGTCACTTTCCCCGTGACACGAATACCTTGTTGATAACCATTGGAGGTGACGTTGCCGGCAGGCACGTTGATTTCTGCTTGCTCTAGTGATGCTACAATTTGTGAGGCAGAAATGCGGTAATGCTTTATTTTTTCCGGACTAATCTGCACGATGTATTCCTTCTCTTCCAATCCGATAAAATCAATTTTTCCCATCCCCTTCAACCGCGCGAGTTGTGGTTTGATTTGGTTCTTTAGCAATGCGGACAATTCCTCGTTGCCCATGGCGGCCGAAGCGGCTGCCTTGATCACTGGAACTTCGTTGATATTGAATTTGCTCACCACCGGCTTCTTTGCTTGCGAGGGAAGCCTGTCCACTACTTCGTTCACTTTGCGTTGTACCTCCTGAAATGACTGCTCAACTTCAGCTCCATAAATAAACTCGATGTTGATCAGTGAAAAATCAGGGTTGCTGCTGCTGGTGATCCGCTTTACCTTTTCTACACTGGCAACAGCCTCCTCTAGCGGTTTGGTAATCGATTGCTCAATCTCTGCCGGAGATGCCCCCGGGTACAGTGTGCCAATGCTGACATAAGCGATGTTAAACTTTGGCAACAGTTCGTAGTTCAATTTTTGGTAGGCAAATATTCCACCCAACCCTAAAATGATGAAGATGACCACTACAATAAGTGGGCGCTTGATTGATATCTCTACTATTGACATAAGCGGGATTATTTATTTGAATTAGTTGTGTTGGCAATTGTTAGAATCATTCCCTCCATCACATTCTCAACACCTCTGGCTACTATTGTCGTGTTGGCTGCAATACCTTGTGTTACTTCCACTTGATTTTCGCGAGAGTTACCCAGGGTTACAGGTTGAAGACGTGCTTTGTTTCCTTCCAAAACAAAAACGGCAGGAGTTACACTATTCAGTACCAGCGCGCTTTTAGGAATCAATAACACATCGGTTGTACTCTCTTCTTGAAAGAAAGCGCGTAGGGTCATTCCCGCCTTGGCGTTCATGGTGTTGTTAAACTCAACCTGCACTTGAAACTTTCCCAACTCATTGGCTTTTGGGCTCACAAAAATTACTTTCCCCAAAATCAAAACATCGCGCATGGCATCAAGCCGTATTCTTACCTGATTGCCAATATGAATGGAAGCAATAGCTTTTTCATCCAGCCATAGCAGCGCCTTTAACTTTTCAATATCAATGAGATTTACTACCGGTGTGCCAACTTGGAGATAACCACCCACGTTTGTGAGTTTTTCAACAATCATTCCCGTGAAGGGCGCATGAACTGAACTTTCTTTGATTTGTTGCTCGAGTGATTTTACGTTGTATCCCCACTGCATCATTTGTAAATGGGCATTTTCCACTTCTGCCGTTGATGTATTATTGGCAGCTTGTAATCGTAAATATTTTTCGTAATCATTCTTTGCTTTATCGTGTTGCACATTGGCCGATTTCAATTCAATTTCTTTCAGCGTGGCGTCTACCTTACACAGTATTGCGCCCGCCTTCACCACATCACCTTGCTTTACAAACAAATGTGAAATTTTTCCTGTAGCCTCGCTGGCTACCACCACTTCTTGAAAGGGCTGGGTGATACCCTGAACTGAAAACCCACTCGATATTGTTTGAGGCAATAGCTGAAGTGATTCTACCGTAGTAGGAATGGGTACTTGTGCCTCCTTTGCCTCACGAAGCTTAGTGTTTTGACTATTCCTTAACTGCCAGGCTAAAACACCTGCTGCTAAACCGATAACAACAACTGCAATAATGATTTTGATCGACTGTTTCATAAATTTTTCTCTTTTGTTGCTCAAAAGTGAAAAGCTTTAGACAGCCGTGGGTTCAGAAAATAACCGAAGCGTAGAAATAGGGTACTGAAGTGGTGTCGACTAGTAACTTTCAAGTGAGCAGCGTAAATTTGATCTAAGCCATACAGCTGTGAGGCGATCACAAACTAGCTTACCTTTGATTGCAGTAAACGATTCTTTTGCTCTACCCAAAGCACGGTCAGGATTGAGCGCGTTTAAACGCACCCAATTTTTGGCTTTCGTTTGCCGTTGTTGACGGCATAAATGTTCTGGGTGGATCAACCGTTTAAAATGGAGGATACACGCAAATTCATGGACGATTTTCGTGGCCAGAAGTGAGACTATTTTACGAGACGCTTCTCTCATCGCAATCTTAAATCCTTTGTGTATTTTTACAGTCTAAAATCAACATTGTGCTGCAATCTTCTCTTTTTTCTGTCTCGCCTATTGATGGCCGCTACGCACAGGCAACTGAATCACTACGACCTTATTTTTCTGAGTTTGGATTGATTCGGTATCGGGTGCTCGTAGAAGTCGAATACTTTATAGCGCTGAGCGAGATTCCACTTCCTCAACTCGCCTCTTTTCCGTCCGCTAAAGCAATCGCGCTGCGCTCTATTTATCAGAATTTTTCTGAGGAACAAGCTCAACAAATAAAAGATATAGAAAAAACGACTAACCACGATGTAAAAGCAGTTGAATATTTTCTCAAAAATGAATTTGATCGTTTGGGACTCGCAGCTTACAAAGAGTTTATTCACTTCGGGCTAACCTCTCAAGACATTAACAATACAGCCACACCGCTGCTATTAAAAGAATTTCTGGATAGAGAATTTTTCCCACAATTGAATCAAGTTGTGTCACAGCTAGAGCAACAGGCGGGACAATGGAAGGATGTCGCCATGCTGGCACGTACACACGGGCAGCCCGCCTCCCCTACCCGACTGGGAAAAGAAATTCACGTATTTATTGAGCGAATCAGAAAGCAGCAAGTGCTGCTGCATACTATTCCACACTCTGCTAAACTGGGAGGAGCAACGGGCAATTTTAATGCACACCATATTACGTTCCCACAAGTTGACTGGATTGGTTTTGCCAATAACTTCACCCACCAAAAGTTGGGACTTCAGCGCAGCCAGCCTACCACACAAATAGAGCACTATGATAACATGGCCGCCCTGTTTGATAACTTAAAAAGAATCAATACCATTCTGATTGACTACAGCCGAGATGTATGGCAATATGTAGCCATGAAATACTTCAAACAAAAAATTAAAGAAGGTGAAGTGGGATCATCGGCTATGCCGCACAAGGTAAATCCGATTGATTTTGAAAATGCAGAGGGAAATTTGGGCATTGCAAATGCTCTGTTTGAACATCTTTCAGGAAAACTACCTATCTCGCGATTGCAACGAGATTTGACTGACTCAACGGTATTACGAAACATAGGAGTTCCACTTGCACATACATTTATTGCGTTGAAATCCTTAGAAAAAGGAATCAATAAATTAGAATTGAACCAATCCGCTATTGATAAAGACCTGGATGAGAATTGGGCAGTGGTGGCCGAGGCCATCCAAACTATTTTAAGAAGAGAAGGTTATCCAAATCCATATGAAGCGTTGAAAGCACTTACGAGGAAGAATGAGAAGATTGCACAACATACATTAAGCAATTTTATCGACACACTAAATGTAAAAGACGATTTAAAGGAAGAGCTGAAGAAGATTACACCTTTTAATTATATTGGGGTATAAAGTTTCAGCCAATTGACTCCCTATAAAACAGTTGTCATTTTTGTCTTTTTATCCCTGATCGGATTGGCGGTAGTTTCGCGGTTTTCCATCGATCTGCAACCCAACTATAGCCTTCCCACGCTGACCATTTCATTCACGCTGCCCGATGCCTCACCCGAAACGGTTGAGCAGGAAGCAACCGCTCCATTGGAAAATGTACTGTCTCAAATTACAAATATCAAAAAGATATATTCAGTTTCAGGATACAACCAAGGCATCATAGAAATCACTTTTGATAAACAAGCGGATATAGATTTTAAAAAATTTGAAATTACTTCCTTGGTAAGGCAGATTTATCCTAAACTAAACCCCAAAATCAGTTACCCGCAGCTAGAGCAGCGAGCTCGGCAAGCAGAAGGCAAAAAGGTCCTTTTGCTCTATAGAATCAATGCTAAGGTAGCTCCATATCAGATAAAGAAAACTACCAATGATCTGTTTGTCAGTGAACTGGCTCAGTTGAAGGGCATCAAAGAGGTGCAAGTAACCGGTGCTGAAGATCTTCAAATTTCCATTGATTACGACCTGAATAAGCTTAGGCAGTTTGGAGTAAGCCCCGAAATTATCTCGCGACAAATTTCCGAAACGTTTGCGTCTTCCTTTCCTGGCCAAATCACATTGGCCACAGGGCAAAAACTAGCACTGAAGGTTGAGAATAAATTCTACGACTTAAAGCAACTGGGTGAAGTGCAAATACCAACTGGCAATGAGTATGTGAAGTTAAGCTACCTAGCCAAGATTTACGTGGAAGAAACAACTCCCAGCCAATACTTCCGCATCAATGGCCTCAATTCAGTCACACTTGGTATTTATGCTGACAATGAAATAAACAGGATAGCTACTGCCTCACAAACAAAAGATAAAATTGAGGAACTAAAACAACACCTACCCAACGATTTTGAACTACAGCTAGACTATGACGATACCGAATTCCTGCAAAAGGAAATGAACAAAAACTATCTTCGCTCGGGGCTGGCTCTCACTATACTTCTCGGTTTTATTTTAGTTGCTTATCGAAAATGGCAGCACCTTGTTATTTTATCAACAGGTATTTTAACTACCCTTTGCCTCACCGCACTATCCGCATATCTCCTCGGCATCTCTATTCACCTTTACACGATTGCTGGCATTACCATTTCTTTTGGTATGATGGTGGACAACGCCATTGTGATGCTCGATCAGTTAGACCGTAAGAATAACCGAGCTGTATTCAAAGCCATACTGGGTGCCACACTTACCACGGTGATGGCCCTGCTATTGGTTTTATTACTGCCCGAAGAAGATCGGCAAAACCTGACAGAGTTTAGTCTTATCGTGGCACTTGCGCTTGGATGTTCCATTTTTGTGGCCACATTTTTTGTGCCTGCCGCTTACCATTTGTTGTTTGGGAAGGCCGCATCGGTAAGAAAAAAATACTCCATCGGATCACTTCGGAAACAAGTATTGATTTTTAGTTACTACTTTAGGTCAATCTCTTTTGCTGCACGATTTAAAAAAACAATCGCGATGCTCCTCATTCTATCCTTTGGCATTCCCTTATTTATGCTACCAGCAAAATGGGAAGGGCAAGAATGGTACAACCGAACCATTGGCAGCGATTTATACCAAGATAAAGTAAGGCCATATTCCGACAAATTGTTCGGGGGCTCATTGCGATTATTTGTGCGAAATGTGTATGAGCGCTCGGGCTACCGTGATCCGGAAGAGACGAGACTCTACGTGAATGCCACACTCCCGTATGGAAATACGCTGGAGGATATGAACCGAATGATTATGGGCATGGAAAATTACCTGCAGACCGTAACAGGTGTAGACAAATTCATATCTGTGGTGTCCTCTGGGCAACAAGGATCCATCGTGATTCTATTTAAAGCAGAGCAAGAAAAAGGGGCATTACCCTACCAATTAAAGAGCAGGCTTATTGCCCGCTCGCTAAACTGGGCCGGAGTGGAATGGAACATTTACGGAGTGGGGCAAGGATTTAGCAATGGCATGGGGGAATCACTTCCTAATTTTAAGGTACAGATGAAAGGTTACAACTATGCCGAACTAGAACGACAGGCGCAGCAGTTAGCCGATAGCCTTTTGAAGCACAAACGCATCCAAAAAGTAAGTACCAACGAGCGTTTAAGTTGGAACGAAAAAAATGCCGAGCAATTGGTTCTTCACCTCAACGCCAGACAGCTAATTGGTTTCTCTGTCACTCCCACCTCGGTGGCCGGTTCGCTCAAGGAAAAAGCGAACTTGCGTGCACCATCTTTCCTCTTAACCTTCCAGCAAAAAGAAGTGCCCGTGTATCTACGAGCCAGCGATGGAAATTCTTTCTCTACGTTCTCTATCCTGGAGGATTACCTCTTTGCCGATAGTAACTACTACCGACTTGCCGGCAATTCCACCTTAACGAAGGAGCGCACTACTAATGCCATCCACAAAGAAGACAGGCAATATATTCGCATGGTCGGCTTTGATTACTATGGCAGTTACATTTTTGGAAACAAATACTTAGATGAGGTGCTCGAACGCCAGAGACCATCCCTGCCCATCGGCTACACGGCCGAAAAAATAAGCTGGTCTTTTTCCTGGCAGAAGACAAAACGACAATACGGGCTACTCGCACTGCTCATTGTTGGCATCTACATCATCGGCACGATTTTGTTCGAGAGTTTTAAACAACCATTTTACATCATTCTCGCTATCCCAATTTCATTTATAGGTTTGTTTCTGAGCTTTGCTGTCTTTGATTTCTATTTTGACCAGGGTGGGTATGCGGCTTTTATTTTGCTGGGTGGCCTGGTAGTGAACTCTGTTGTTTTTATTCTAAATGATTTCAATCAAGTGAAGAATAAATCAAATCGTGCATTTGTAAAAGTAGTGGCCGCCAAGATAAAGCCAATTACTCTTACCGTATTGTCTACGTGCTTAGGACTAGTTCCTTTCCTGATAGGAGGCAATAAAGAAATATTTTGGTTTGCGCTGGCCGTTGGGACGATCGGTGGACTGGTGATCTCGATTGCCTTTATTATATTTATACTACCAACCCTGCATTACAAAACATAAAACTCACTGGTTAGTGAGTCGTACTGAAGATAAGAATTATCAAATTCAATTTTGTCAGAACCAACTACTCCGTTACGGCTTTTCAAATATATGTGCCCACACTTAGTGCTTTATCGGCATGGCCAGTATCTTGGCGGACGTCTCCAAGTATGACTTGCTGAGGCTGTTGTCATTCACGTCTGGCAAATAGAAATTAGTTGCCCTGCCATTTTGGTTTAAAATAAAGTAAGAGTGGTCGCGAACTGAGAAATCGCGTACGCCAAATAGTTTAAAAGCACTCCATCGCTTTGTGTGAAAGCGAAGGGACTGCATGCCTTCAAAATCAAACAGTATCAAAATGGGCAGTTTGGGGTAATCTCGTTTTAGATCGCTCAGCAATTTAAATTGCGCATCATTGCAACTGGGGCAATCAAGGTAGCTGAACTTATAAACCAACCTCGTGGAATCTAAAAAAAGCTTTAGCTGAATCGTGTCCGTTGGCAAAAAAAGCAACGTAAGATTGTCAATAGAACTATTATCTAAGGATACCGCACGCATGATTTGTCTATCTTTGATTGCTTTGGCATAGCCCTCCAACTCGACTAACTTGTCAATTGTTTTATAGTCTCTAAGTAGACGGTAGTGAAAAATTGAAACAGAAATCAATGCCGCCAGTAAAATCATAACCGCATATAGCAAAGAGTCGATTTTATTGGGAAGCTTAAATTTCATTTCGCGTAACTCCAAGCACCTCAACTACTTGTTTCGCAGACTCGCTATACAAATGACCGGATTACCGCCTTCGTCAGCACTTTTCGCAAATTCTAGAATTTTTTTCTGATAAATCGGCAAATCTTTTTTCGAGCTCTTAAGGTAATCATTGTAGTAACCTTTTAACTCTGGCATTTCGAAATAGAAGACTATTTTGTTACCATAGAGCGCCTTCACATGAATTTTCTTGATTATCTCATCAAAGCCATAGGCCTGGCCATTTATAACCTCCCTAGTTACCTTGTTGTACAGCGCCTGAAATCGATTTTTTGAACAGTAATAAGTAAAGTAAACATACTTATCAGAAACAGAAATACTTGTTACGAAACCACAATAGGGCGAGTCATTCGACATCTTGTATACAATCCCTCCCTCGTCAGCACCAGGTTTATCAAATTCGCTCTTGTTTTTTATCAGTGACTTATCCCCAAAATCTATTGTATACCTCGGCACAGCTAAGTCATCTTTAGGATTAAGCTCGAACAACGTATCACTCAACACACTGGGCGATAAAAAGTAACCCCCACTCCAACTTCTAAACCGAGTAGACTCCAAAAGTTCACGTTTTGCTAAAAAATACTTCTTTTCTATCTCTTTCAAATCACTATTTACTTTGTAGCACAAAAAAGCTTTGTTGTAATCAAATTTTTTGATGCCAAAAGTTCCATTCCAAAAATAGTAGCCGTTGTCAGCAGCGATACCAAACTCAAGTGGACTAATGAAAAAATCATTCTTCATGAAATCAAAGTAACGCTTCTTGACAAAAGCTCCATTTAGATCATAAATACCAATCTCATTAAAGGAAAGAACATGGATCAAGCCCGCTTTTCTATCTACACAAAAATCCCGCGGTTCCCTAAGCTCCTCTGGGCCTTCGCCAACGCTAAACTTTGCCAGAAATTTGCCATTCACGGTGAAAAGAAAAACACACCTCTGTCTAAGATCGTAGACAATTACCCGATCGTCCAGGACTTCAATTTTAGTTACTTCTGAAATGAGCGACTCCGCATTTGTTTGAAGGGGTATTAAGGTAACAGAGTCAATCAAGCTAGCCCATGGAAAATAACTTGATTGACTAGGATTTTTTACCTTAAGTTGCTCAGTTGATCCCGATACGACTCCTTCGTTGGGGGATTTATGCATGCAACCCAAAATTGCAACAATACAAAAAAAGCAAAGCGGAAAAATTGATCGCATTTCTATGATCAATTCAATCCAGGGCCGCAGGTTCCATTAGTGCATTCCGTATTCAAGCATACCGTCAATGCTGATCCAAAACACTCCATTCGTACCGCTAGTATCGGAGCGAACTCTTCGCAATGTCGACACCATCCTGTTTTATATTCCGGTTTGGCCAGTAGCTCCGACCCTCTAATTGTAAGCCCGAGACGTTGATTGCTAAAATCAATGGCTGGCCAAATTCCCAATGTTAGTAATCCCACGAAAAGCAAAGCAAATTTCATCTTTTTCATAAAATTTTTGTTTTTATTTCTGTCCTTATGAACATTGAGTTAAAGGTTACCTTATTTTTTTTTTTTTTGCAAAATTTTTCATAGGAAATATTTTCGGGTTTCGGTGAAAGGCACTTTTCAAGGCCTAATTGAACATTAATTGATCTCCATTTTATCAATACCTTCGCGCCATGCTCCGCTACCTGCTACAACGCCCCATTGCCGCAAGCATGACACTGCTGGTGTGTTTACACTTAGTGCTTTATCGGCATGGCCAGTATTTTGGTGATCGTTTCTAGGTATGACTTGCTCAGGCTGTTGTCATTCACGTCTGGCAAATAGAAATTAGTTGCCCTGCCATTTTGGTTTAAAATAAAGTAAGAGTGGTCGCGAACCGAGAAATCGCGTACACCAACTAGTTTAAAAGCATTCCATCGCTTTGTGTGAAAGCGAAGCGACTGCATTCCATCAAAATCAAACAGTATCAAAACGGGCAGTTTTGCGTAATCTCGTTTTAGGTCGCTTAGTAATTTAAATTGCGCATCATTGCAACTGGAGCAATCAAGGTAGCTGAACTTATAAACCAATCTCGTGGAATCTAAAAAAAACTTTAACTGAATCGTGTCAGTTGGCAAAAAAAGCAATGTAAGATTGTCAATAGAACTATTATCTAAGGATACCGCACGCATGATCTGTCTATCTTTGATCGCTTTGGCATAGCCCTCCAAACCGACTAACTTGTCAATCGTTTTATAGTCTCTAAGTAGACGATAGTGAAAAATTGAAATAGAAACCAATGCGCCAACTAGCATCACGACTACGTAACGTAAGATTACACTAATTGGTGGACGCTTGAATTTCATCCGCAAAAACATCAAAACTTTTTGAGTGATAGAAGTGAAATAACCGGATTGTCACCTTCTTTCACATTTTGCAGGGTAGAAATATTTTTTAAAACGATGGAAGGAATAACTCGGCCCTCAATTTGATCCTTTACAATTCGTAAGACCTGATCATTTTCCGTGACACAGACAACTTGATCATTATATTGGCTGACTGGCCTTAGGAAGGGTTGAATATTGTCGCTATACATCACACCCAGTTTAATGTGCCAACTGTCTTTGTCTACGATTGCTTGATATCTTACATCTTTGCAATCATACAAAAATTGAATATGACCGTTTGTTGGTATCACATATCCAACACCGCCACATAGGCTAGTGTTTTGCTGCAATTGGTAGGAAATTAGTGACTCACTTTTTCGAAAGTCGTCTACATCGCTATGTCTTGATTTTGCTCTATCACCAAAATTAACATAGAACTCAGTTTTTACAGAACCAATGTGTGCTGTATATATTGTGTCAGCAAAATAAGAAGGCGAAACACTTATCCCCCCATTGAACTCTTGAAACCGGGGCTGCTCTAGAAGTTCTCTCGTAACGGGGAAATACATCCCCACAATCTCATAAGAAGAATTCAATTTGTACATCGCATAGTCGGGCCGGTTAGCATTGAATTTTTTTCTTCCTACAGAGCCTGCCCACAGGTAGTAAACGCCACCTATATGTGCAATACGAATAGGATTGGCGTATTCTATAAAGTCCCTCTCAAAATCAATTTGCTGAGTACTCAAATACTCACCTGCTTTGGTGAATTTCACTATTGCCCTATATGATAATATGGTAATATTGCCGTCCTCATCAAAAGTAAAGTCATTGATTTCCCTTGGGCTCACTGGGTCCTCGCCTTTTATTATCTTTTTTAGGAATGTACCTTTACGACTAAAGATAAAAATACAACGCTGCGGCTCATCGTATACATAGATGTACTCGTCTGTTGCTCTAATATTATCGATACTGGAAACTAGGCAGTTATCACTGGTTTCCAACGGAATAAACTCCAACCGATCTGCAATGCTATCCAATGGGATAGCCGAAGTTACATCAAAAATTTCGATTTTAATTTCTTTGACATTTGCTACCACTTCATCTCCTCTCTTCTTTTCACCACAACTACAAAATAAAAAGTTAACAGCAATAAGGAAAATCGTGATTGAATTTGTTTTAGCGACTGGTCTGTTCATTTGATAAACGTAGGTAAGACCTCTTTCGAGAAAAATAGCATTGTGTCTGTATAAAAAAACCGTTGAAAAAAAACGCAAAATTGAATTAGCTACGACAAGTGAAAAAGCCTTTGTCGTAGCCATAAATCCATTACATCTCTACTCTACACCGCTACAGGTTCCCATCGAACAGGTTGTGCTTTCACAAATTGTAGCTGCCGACACAGTACAAATGATCTTAACTTGCCCGGGCTTACCAGCGCACCGACCACAATAGCCGTCCTTATTTCCAGCCGGTAACGCCTCAGCTCTGTTAACAAACAAAATTGCTGCCGTAACCGTCATGGCAATTACTATCAACGATTGTGAAATTTTCCCAAAACTACTTTTCATAAAATTTTTTGTTTAGTTGCTGCCTAATGGCATTAATAAAAAGCTAAAACTATTTTTTGCTTTTGCAAAATTTTTACCGGTAAATATTTTCGGGTTTCGGTGAAAGGCACTTTTCACAGCCAAATTGAAGATTAATATGATCTCCATTTTATCAATACCTTCGCGCCATGCTCCGCTACCTGCTACAACGCCCCATTGCCGTAAGTATGACGCTACTGGTGTCCCTTGCACTCAGTGTGCTACTTTATCTAAACCTGCCCGTATCACTACTACCCGCCTTAGATGTGCCTGAGATAACCGTGGCCGTGCGCTATCCCAACGGCAGCCCCGAAGAGATTGAACAAAATTTATTGAAGCCCATACGTGAGGCTATGCTCACGCTGAGCGGATTGAAAACAACAGAGAGCCTAGCGCAAAATGAAACGGGCAAAGTTTCGCTGCGGTTTGAGTATGGCACGATGATGAACCTGGCCTACATAGAAGCAAACGAAAAGATAGACCGCCTCATTCCTCTGTTGCCGCGCAATGTAGAACGCCCCACGGTGATCAAGTCTAGCACAGCAGACATACCCATGGCACGCATACAGGTGATGCCCAAGTTAAAGATTGATTTGTTGGCCGCATCAGAGCTGGTTACGAAAGTGCTGAAGCGAAGGCTGGAGCAATTGGAAGGGGTGGGTGTAGTGGATGTAAACGGTACACAAGAGCGCGTGATCCGCATTGCACCCAATGAAGAAGTGATGCAAAGCCTCGGCCTTACAGACAGAGATGTTATTCAAATCATACAAAACTCAAACCTGCCGCTCGGTTCGCTTTCGGTGAAAGATGGCAACTACCGCTACTTTCTCAAACTGGCCACACCTTTGCGCAGTCCAAAAGAAATCGAAGAGCTTCCCGTAAAACTTCCGGGCAATGCAGGAGCGGTGCAGCTAAAACAAGTAGCGCGCGTGTACTTAGAGCCGGCCAGGCAAATGGGCTTTCATATTTTTCAATCGCAAGAAGGGATCGTTATTACCGTACACAAGCAAGCACAAGCGCGCCTGCCAGAGCTGATGCCCAAATTATACGCAGCCGTGGAGCAGTTCCGTATAGAGTACCCCCAGGTTGCTTTTGATGTCACACAAGACCAATCGCTGCTGCTTACACTCAGCATCCAAAATTTGTCGCAGTCATTAATATGGGGCGGGCTGATTGCTTTTGGCGTGTTATTTCTTTTTATGCGTGGCTGGCGCGAGCCGTTGATCATGGGCATTGTGCTGCCGCTTTCTCTTTTGCTTGCGTTCTCCATTTTTGCACTATTCCATATCTCGCTCAATGTGATTTCGCTCAGCGGCCTGGCGCTCGGGCTTGGCATGTTGGTGGACAACTCTATTGTGGTGATCGACTCCATCATGCTGAAGCGAAGAGAGGGCAACCTTTTACTTGATAGCTGCGTGGCGGGCACGCAAGAAGTGATTGCTCCGTTGATCAGCTCTGCCCTCACCAACTTGGTGGTGTTCACTCCGCTTGTTTTCTTGAGCGGCATCACGGGAGCTTTGTTTTACGATCAGGCCGTTTCAGTAGCTGCCATCCTTTCCGTCTCGTTGCTTTGCACTTTCTTGGTAGTGCCACTGCTCTATCTGTTATTTTTTAAGAACAAACCTTTTGATTCGCGCGAGGACAGTTCGTTTTTTTTGGCTATGAAATCCGCTTATAAAAAATCTTTTGAATGGGTATGGTCGCACAAAAAAGTGAGCTTGGCTTTGATGTCTCTCTTAATTCCTACAGCCATTGTTTTGACCATCACGTTGCCCAAAGAAGGCTTGCCACAAATTGAACGGAAAGAAACGGTGATCTCCGTTGACTGGAATGAACCAATTGGGGCTGAGGAGTGCCGCGACCGTGTGGATGAACTTATTTCCAAAAATAAAGCACTCTTTAAAATAGCCGAAGCCGAAGTGGGCTACCAACAGTTTTTGTTGAGCCGCGAAAGTTATTCGGCACAGCATGCTGAAATTTATCTCGCCTACACTAACCGGCAGGAAAAAGAAAAAGGCGATGAGACCTTGAAAAAATATTTTCAGTTCAGGTATCCCTTGGCCTCTGCTCAATTGCGCAATGCACCCAATGCCTTCGAGCAACTCTTTGCCTCTGATCAGCCTTTGCTGGAAGCCCGCTTCCGCGATTTAAAATCGAAACGGGTTCTTTCGACATTGCGGGCAGATAGCTTGCTCCATCATGCCTTGAAAAAGGTAAATGGAAAAGAAAGAAAGGGTTTTGAAAAAGAGACCATGGCTTTTCTGCATATTGATTTCACAAAACTGCAACAGTATGGCATTGCCTACGAAACAGTCATCGAAAAGTTAAAACTATCATTTGGTGAATACCTGATCACAGACTTTAAGGATTTTGGCGAAGTACTACCAGTAGTCTTTCAGCCTTTTGATGGTGATTTTAATGAAGCTCTTCAAAACCTTCGAGTGCCATCCTCGCAGGGGATCCAATATCCCATTCAGGAATTAATGGAGGTGGAGTTTAGAGAGAGCTACCAATACATCACGGCCGATGCCTCTGGCATTTTTCAATCTGTGGGGATAGAGGAGGTGCAAAATTTATCTCAAATTAATGACGGGTTACAGGCTGTTTCAAAAGCACAGGATGTGATCGTAGAATTCACAGGACGGTGGTTTGAAAATGAAAAGAACTTCAAACAGCTTGCCACCATACTGCTTATTTCAGTATTACTAATGTATGTTATATTAACGGCCGAGTTTGAATCTTTAAAGCAACCTTTTCTAGTGATGATCACTCTCCCACTCGGTTTAGCCGGAAGTTTACTATTGTTGTGGGTTACCGGAGGCACGCTGAATATCATGTCGGGCATTGGCTTGATTGTAGTATTGGGTGTGCTGGACAACGATGCGATTTTAAAGATAGATCGAATAAATCGGCTGAGAGAAAGGCTGCCCTTAGAACAAGCTATTCGACAAGCCGGGCTTGACCGCCTCAAGCCTATTGTGATGAATACCTGCACCAATGTGCTAGCCATTACGCCCATTATTTTTTCTTCTGGCTTGGGTGCCGATCTTCAAAGACCGATAGCTATAACAACTATCGGTGGCTTAATCGTGGGCACCTTCACAGCATTGTATTTTGTGCCGTTGGTGTATTGGTATTCTGCTAGGAAACCCAAATAATCGGAATACTCAGGGCAGTTTAAAAGCCTAATTGATTTATCAGCTTTTTCTGCTCCAGTAGAGTAGTCATGTTTTTGTGCTGAAGAGAGCTAGGGACTCTATTGTTGCCAACGATGGGTTTTCAAGCCGAAAAGCGAACTATTCCGGCCTGCCTTAGATGTGATGTGGTTCGAGACTTCGTGTCTTAAATGACGCCAGTCTCCGTATCATGCCAATTCTATGATCTCAAAACTCAGTTATTACAACCTAAGCATAGTTTTGACTCGTCTAACTTATATCTAAGGAAATACTTTCGTCTGCGCTGACGCTGACTTTTTTCGCTAATACCTTAACCCTACCATTTCCAAGACTCACGCTTTGTGCATTTGTGATAACTGCTATTGAAACTAAGAAGGCAAGTGATAACATCAACCTTCTCATGCTATTTTATTTTGTTCGATAATAAAAAAAGGCCTAAAACTGTAAGAACTAAAGAAATGTATTTCGGAGTTTATCAATAGAACCCATGTGTAAATCGCACGTTTTTAACTCGCCCAATTGGTAAACAAAAATTCTATCAGTCGCAAAATACAAACCATACTTTTCCAAAACTTGCTGATCGTTAATAAATATCTCAACGTCTTTTAAATCCAATTCTTTATTCAATAGAATCTTGTGATTATTACTTTTCAAGAGAAGAAGCTTTTTATGATTCTCATAGCTATTTGAACAGAATACGTCCAGTGCAAATTTAACGTTTTCATCAGTACAAATACAGTTTTCATTTTGAAGTATCAAAATGACCAAACTCATCCTTTTTCGTGCTGTGTAATTCAATTCTTCGGATAAAAACTTTACCAGCCGTGTGTCATCGTAGGCATTTATTGGCTTACACGAAAAAACAACCATACAGTAAATTACGCAAAGCACCAACCTATTACTCATCTACTTTAAATCTAAATACTTTAAAGCGCAATGTATTTTCACCCTTGGGTGCGCATAGATACAAGCCTTCTGGCCCTACAAAAGAGTTTGGGATTATGTACCGTCTATCATTAATTTCCATTTCCAGCAGCACACTATAAGATTTTGAAAATACTGTCAAAAGTTGGGACTTTTGGTTAGGATTCATGAATGTGCCATCTGCATTTCTGCCTTTAGCATCCCCATAATGAAATCGATAAAATAAATCTCTAAAGGGATCATAAATTACCTTCTCAAATCTGACATTCTCAACAAAATGTTGCATTTTGGCATCCACATCTTTGCAAGACTTCCATGGAAGAGAACTTACAACGGAACTAGTAAACTTCGATTCACCGCCAAAAGACATAGAGTGGCCTTCTTTTAAGTCATAAACATACACAGATGATTCTATCGGGAAGTTGTAAACAATCTGGGTTTCATTAATCATTGAGAATTTTGGAGTATCATAAAAGCCATAGAAGTTTTCATGATATAATTTTGAATAGTAAATTGGTAATAACTCCACCGTACTATCTTTAAGGTTAATTTTACCAAGCACACTTCTATCAAAATGTTTGGATGAACACTGACTTGTTTGAAAATCCAAATTTTGAGAATAGACGCAGCCATGAATTTTATCAAACATGAGATTGTTTGTTTCATTTCCGGCAGTAAAATTATTACTCGAAAAGAAAGCTGTGTTATCGGACGCAAAATTGATTTTAATCCTTCTTTTTAACTTTCCTATTGAATTAAAAATAGAAAGTGAATTTTCGTCTAACAAAAAAATACTATCCATGTTGTGATAATATATTCCCTCCACACGTTGTACAGATTCTGGGCCTTCCTTTGAGAGGATTAATTGACTCAATACCCTCTTTTCATTAATGTCAAAGAAATCGATTGAATGCACATGGTTATTGTAGCCCGCATAAATAGCTCCATCTGTTGAAAATTTCTTGTAGTTGAATAGATAATTACCATCTAATTCAACTGTGCATGTATCTACATCAAAGCTAATATCTACTTTCTGAATAACTGTCGAAGGGTTATCATATTCCGTTCTTGCGGATCGAGTACATCCGATCAATAGTAGCAGAATAACCAAGAACGAATACGGAATCCAATTATTCTCTATCATACAGAAATCAGTCTATACAAACATTCCAGATCGACAGAGTTGTTTTGCTTTCAAATTAGATGGTTAAAGAGAAGTTCGAGTGTTGAAAACAAACCAAACCGTTAGAGAACTCGATCATAATTACACCCACTAGGCTTATAGCAAGGTCCATCTTGGACAAGGGTGCTACAGGAAGCTCCATATAAAGCACTCCCATCATCATTATATTCTGCACAGATACTTACATCATACCTAGGAAGAGGTTGCCGAAGTGCGAACCCCATTTTCGTATGCAAAAAACTTAAGGCAATAACAAATGGAACTAGAACGATTCTTAATTTCTTCATATCTTTAATATTTATCGGGATTTTTGATTGTTTGATAAAATTAAACCTTAAACATTTTCACAAGATTTTATTTGGTCGCAAGGGCCATCTGTGGAAACTGTACTACACGCAGCGGTAATATGGTAATTTCCATTTGCATCATAGGTAATGCAAGTATTAGGAGCATATAGCTTAACCAAGGTTTTTCCATGGCTATCAATAACACAAAAAAGGCCAAATAAAAAAATTGAGGACACTCCAGAAATCAACGATTTTTTTATTTTTTTCATAATTTTCTTGTTTTGTTAAAAATATGAGACTACCAATGTTTTAAAATAGTTGGGTTAGTCAAATATACCCCCCCCCCCCTTAGAATAAAGCAAGTATTTTGCAATGTTTCTTAAGGAAATAATTTTAACGTAACAATTCCTTTACAGGCGAATCATGAGCCAACTGCAAATTGTTAGTGATGATTACTGTTTGATTTTCTTTCAATCCGGCTATTATTTCAATCTCTTGTCCGTTTTCTCTGCCCACTGTCACATAATTCCACTTGGCCAACCCTCTCTCTGCCGTAAAAACAACATGCTTGCCAGAACGGATTAACACCGCTTCCTTGGGCACAATAATGTTTTTGTTGTAGGGTATTATAAAAGTGATTTGTACGCTCATGCCCGGTAATAGATCTTTATTCTTTTGAAGTTTCACGACCACTTTAACAAGGTTTGATTTCTCATCCACGCGTGGGTTGACCTCGCTGACTGTGCCCTTTAGTATGTCGCCCCTCTCTGAAAGCGTTTTAATTTCTGCCCCACTACCAGCAGTTAGTTTTAAAGCATCTGCCTCTAACACGTGCGAGACTACGACTAAACTATTGGAGTCATGTACGCGGCATAACACTTGACCCACTGTAACAGTGCCGCCCTGTTTTACATCCAAGTCAGAAACAATACCCGAGACCGTTGCTTTTATGAATGTGTTCTCAAATTCCATTTTTGCTTCCCTGTAACCAATCTCAGCCGTTGCCAGTCCGCTGGTAACCCTGATGTTTTCAATTGCCTTCTTAAATTTAACAGTATCAGCATTGTTTGGGTATCCAATGATCAGATCGTTGTAAGCAACTTGCTTTTCTCGTAGTTGAATGTTTGCCCTATCAAATGCCAACTTCTGCTTTTCGTTATTAAGTTCAGCAAGTATTGCACCCTTTGTCACAAAATTTCCATTATTGGTATTGATGGCAGCAATCAGCCCTGCTACCTTACTTTGGATTTGAACATCCACCAAAGACTGCACTTTGCCAGATGCGCGAACCAAATATTCAAAACGGGAACTCTTGGCCAACACAGTGGTCACTTCAGTTGCTGGGATTTCTACTCGCAGTGTCTGAGGATCCTCTTCCTTGATTGTCTTGCTGGCACAAGACCAACCGATCAGTAAAATCAATAATTTAATTGTGCGCGAACCATTCATACCTTTTGATCTTGCTGAAAAGATACTACTTTAATTCAAAATTCGCTCCTTAGTGCATTCACTTGTCAGGCGTGTACAGCAGCGTTCCGGTGGCAAAATCAAAAAGCGTTAGCCGTCTAAGATTAAAATAAGAAGACCAGTAGGTGCGTAAAGCTTCCAAATAACTTCGCTTAGCATTGTCTTTTTCGGTTAGTGCAATATTTAAATTTGTGATATCGATCTTGCCAATCAAATAACGATTCTGTGCCACATTGTATCTCTCGCGCGCTACTTGGTCTGACTTCTTCGTTATTTCAATCTGAAGGCGAAGTAGCTCAAATTGACGCACCTGAGTAATGATCTCCTGTTCGGCATTCACCTCATCTTGTGCAATTGTATAGTCATTCAGTTTTTTGTTTGCATAAGCTGTTTGCATGGTTGCTTTATTTCTTCCCCAGTTGAGTACAGGAATATTGAAGCCCACATTGAATTGTTGTTGTTGCTGCGGGTTGTTGTACAAATCGCCTACAACTAGCCCAACATTATTAAGGCCATAAGAAGCAACCAACGTTGTTGCGAGACGACTGCCTTTGGCTCTTGCCACTTCGCTCTCTGCTTCCAGTCGTCTTCGCTCAAATGAAACATAAGCCGCTCGATTGAGCTTTGCATATCTAAGAGCCTCGTCCAAATTAGGTTCGAGTAAGGGAACTGTCTCTGGAAGTACGAGTTCAAATTCTTCGTCATTTTTGAGACCTAGATAAATGCGCAATAGGAGGCTAGCATTTTGTTTGTTGATTCGAGCCGCAGCTACGTCTTGCTTAGACTTGAGCAGCTGCAATTCCACTTGCAACAATTTATCTTGCGAGGTAGTGCCAATGTTATAGCGACCTTGCTCAATTTTAAAAATGGTATCGTTGTTCGCTAAATTAAATCGTGCAATTTGTTCATCAATCTGGGCGGCAATCACCCGAAAAAAAAGATCCGAGGCGTTTTGAGAAATAAACTCTAACTGCTCGACAAATTCTCTCTTTGATTCCTCGTACTTCAACGGCAAAGTCAGCCGATCCCATTTAAAACTATTGTAAGCATAAATAGGCTGGTCCAATCTAATATTAAAAACATTTCCACTCCACAGTTTAGAGTCCCTCGCGATGTCTGTAAAGTAATTGAAATTTGTATTTGCGGAAATAGTACCACCGGTCCACCGCAGGGGCTGCTGTAAACCCACGTTCACTAAAGAATTCGTTTGGTTAATAGGTTGGAACAATCTTGAACCATCTTGTTGAACAACCTGCACGTAACTCAAGCTATAAGAAGGTGCATTCCCACTAATTGCTAACTGGGGGTTATAGCGTGCTCTAAAAGTACGGTACTCCCAATACCTCGTTTCCTTTGCTGTTTCTGTTCTTTTAGAAGAAGGAGACTGAGCGCGCGCGCGCGCTATCACATCTTCGATTGTAAGTTTGTTTTGGGCGTGAACCGTCAGAGAGCCTACCAACAAAAACAGAAAAATAATTTTATTCATAACGCAATGAAGCTATAGGATCTTGTTGGGCTGCTCTACGCGCGGGTGCGATTCCAAAAATCAAGCCTACTGTGGCCGCCACGCCAAATGATAGAACAATGGATGAAAAACTGATGATCGTGGGAATATTAGCGATTGAGGAAACAAGGAATGCAAAAGTAACGCCCAAGACAACTCCAATGATGCCTCCGCTTACGCTGATCATTACGGCTTCAAATAAAAATTGTTGAACCACGTCACTTTTTTTTGCTCCAATGGCCAACCGTAAACCGATTTCTTTTATGCGCTCCAACACGGAGGCCAGCATGATATTCATAATACCTATTCCCCCCACTAACAAGGAAATACCAGCAATTGCGCCCAGCACATAATTAAAGATGTCATTAGTACGCTGTTGTTGTTTTAGAAGCAACTCAGGAATTTCAATTTCATAATCTACGACCTCATAGTGCCTTCTTTTTAACATCCGTGAAATAATTTCAGCGGTTGCCTGAAGTTTCTCAGTTTGATCTATTTGCAACACCAATCGATCTAACTGATGGTAATTTTTCTTCTCTTGCTCGGCTTCTGCACTTGTGTTTTGAGCGTTGCCATTTGAATTGCCCTGACTTCTCATAGCAGCTAACCGAATGCCTTCCGTTGTAATCAAATCACGGTTGCGGTAGCGAATCAACACACTTTGTAGCGGAGCATACACGTCCATGTTGAAATCGCGAATGCCCAATTTACTGATACTTGCTTGTGAAATCGACCGCTCTTTCAATACTCCGATAATCGTCAGCCAGTGCGTACCTACTTTTATTGTTTTGCCAATGGGATTTTCCTTCGGAAAAAACCGACTCTTCAGCGCATAGCCGATGATACAAACAGGGGAGCCAATTTCTTGTTGCCTTGTATTAAATAGCGTACCATCCGATAGCTCGAAATCATAAATTTTGAAGTAGGCCGGGTCAACGCCTACCAACTTGGCCGATCGCCTAAAACCGCTACGAATCACGTAGGTATCTAGAATGATTTCTGGGCTCACCTGACTGAGAGTAGGAATGGTCTCTTTAATGCTTTCCACATCACGCACTGTCAATCCGGGCGAGAATTTCTTCTTCTCCTTTTTGCCCACTTTTTCGTTTACCTTCTCGTCCTTCTGTTCAATAATGGGCTTGATTACGATATTGTTTACACCCACTAATTTGATCTGGTTAAGAATTTCCTGTTGCGCACCATTGCCGATGGCAAGCATGGCAATCACGGCTGCCACACCAAAAATAATTCCAAGTGCGGTTAACAGAGATCGCAACCGATTGGCGATTACTGCGTCAATGGCGATGTAGAGGTTTGCCAGCAAGCGGGGGCTCAGACTATTTTTAAGCTTCACGAATCAGCTATTTAACATTCAAAAAAAGACTAATTGGATTTGCTAATAACCTTCGCAGTCTCAGCCGCAGGTTTAGTTTTGTCGTTTTCGCTGTCCTCTTTATTTCTCCGCTTGCCATTTAGCTCCGGCAGTAAACTTATCTTGTCATTCTCCATTCCCGTTGGGAATGACAAAAGCACTTTTTCATCGGCTTGCAATCCTGTTTTTACAACCGCCTCGTTGGCGTTGGTTTCTCCCACAATTACTTCTTGTTTACTAACGCTGGCTCCGTCCTTTTTGAAAACATACGTAATTGAGTCATACTGAACGTGCAGTGATTCCAAGGGAATGAAAACAACATCGGTCAACACCTCGGCAACTATCTTGTTGCTCGTGGTCATCGAGGGGCGTAGCGTGGGATCAGTACCATCGATCTCAATCAATACTTCAAAAACCTTAGCATCTGAATTAGGTTTCTGCTCACCAACGTTGGCCACTTTGGTTACTACTCCTTTCAACCGCTTGTCAGGATCAGAATCTAACCCGATCAGAACTTTTTGATTTGGCTTTACTTTACGAACGTCCACTTCATTCACAAAAGTCTTCGATTGCATTTTCGTAAGATCAGGAAGCGTTGCGACAGTTGGCTCCCACATACCAATTCGCGACCCCTCCTTCACGGGCTTTCCATCCCAACCCTTTGTATAAATGACCATTCCATCTTCCGGTGCTAGCACGTTGAAAGATTCCAGAATTTTATTCATCCCGTCAAAATCTCCTTGCACTTTGCGCAGCTCTGCACCCACCTCTCGCATTTTTTCAATATTTTGATTCTTCTTGATTTTATTGTTTTCCACCGCTTGCTGGTAGGCGCGTTGCGCTTTCTCTAAATTAATCTCGGCTTGCTTGATCGTGGCGGGCGGTTCAAACTTGGACTGTTGCAAAATAATTTCCTTTTCTTCGGCACCATATTTCAAGTTGATCAACTCATCGCGCGATTGCCGCATGAGCAGCGTAGTATCTAACTGAGTCTGAACAAATTTAGATTGCGCCTTTTCATAGTCGATTTTTTTCTGATTGTATTTCGTCTGGAATTCAGACCGATCTAACGTGGCTACCCAGTCACCCTTTTTTACCACAGTGCCCTCTTCTACAATTTTCTGCAGCGTAACCTCCCAAATTTGAAACTGAATAACCCCGGTGGGGCCGATAATTTTTACAGAATTCTTCGCCTCAAGCTCTCCAGTAGTCTCGACTTCCACTCGGAACTCCCCCTTTTTTACAGAAGCTATTATATCAGATGAATCGCTGGCTTTTGACCCTCTGAAAATAAAAAAACCGAACACTATGACTAGGACGGCTGTGGCTGCGACAATGTAGTTCCGCTTCATATTTAAGTATTTGGTTACGGTAAGTACTGGTTTGGAGGCCAAAAGGTTACATACCGCTCCGCTTATTTACAGCTTAAATCTAATTGCTGTAGGAGGCAAGCTTCGCAGCACTCGCTAAACGATCAGGGCAGCGATTTATTTCTTAACCACTGCCCTGATTACCAACTTCACGAAAGTATGATGGATGCTTTCTATAAATAGTTTTATCGGATCTCCTCTCCAGGTCTTGTTTTCCATCGTTCGTGCATCCACACCCATTGTGAAGGGTGTTCGCGCACAATCTTCTCGGTAAAATCGGTAAACAACTGAGTATTTACCACAAGATCTGCCTCTTCATCGCCTGTTACTACCAAGGGTATCTCAGGAAGAATATGCATCTGCTGCATACCCCTTTCATCCAAAAAAATGTAAGTCGGTACCACAGCACAACCAGTTCGCAAAGCAAGGATCGTAGCACCGATAGGCGTGGATGCTTTCATTCCAAAAAAATCAACAAAACGGCTTTTTACTTTCGTATCCTGATCAATCAAAATGGCGATCGATCCGCCCGATTTCAATGCCTTAAAAAGTCGGACGCTTTCTTTTCCACGTTCGATGGCAATCGCACCAAACGCATTTCTGTACTCCCAAAGCAAGGCGTTTAGTCGTTCGTCTTTCAGAGCTGTGCCGACAATGTTTGGATTCAGTCCGCGGAGCGCCATGTTGGTAATCTGCAAATCAAAAGCCCCCAGGTGTGAAGTGAGAAACATCACACCTTTGCCCTTGGCAAATGCTCTTTCATAATTTTCTAATCCGTGCGTGGTTACAAATTTTTCCAAATCGGTCAGCGTTTTCACTTTCAGCGATCGTAAAATATCGCCTGCATTCTTTCCCAACATTACAAACATTTCCTTGCTTAAGGCAATGATCTCGCGTGTGGATTTCTCCCGGCTGAACGCCATTCCTAAATGATAAATGGCACGTTCTCTGGGTTGTGGCGAAAACAGATACGCGATACGTCCCAAGAAGCCGCAAAACGCTAACCATAACTTACGTGGTAACAAGTTAGACGCGAAAATCAAAAAACGGATAAAGTAGTATAAACTGGTGTACTTGATCTCCTTTCTGATCGGCCGTTTTTCCATGAAACACAAAGATACGAGCAGGATTTGTTAATTTTATGTATGAAAAAACTTTATCTCATTCGCCATGCCAAATCTAGTTGGGACGACCCGGAGATCGATGACTTCGACAGGCCGCTGAACGCGCGCGGAGAAAAAGATGCTCCTAAAATGGGTAGGCGGCTAAAGGAAAAAAGGCTTACACCGGATATAGTTGTTACGAGTCCAGCGCTAAGAGCTTTAGACACTTGTAAAATAATTTGCGAAGTGTTGGGTTTTAACACAAAGAAAATCACCGAGAACAAATCTCTTTATCACGCGAGTGAAGAAGAAATCCTAAAAGTCGTTTGCGGCTTGAAAGACAGAACAGCCGATGAAGAAGAAAATGTGTTGTTATTTGGACACAACCCAGGGCTCACCGATTTCGCCAATCGCTTATTGGGCGAGCAAATTTTGAATATCCCTACTGCTGGAATTGTCTGTGCTGAATTAGCTATCAGAAAATGGGAGTATGCGGATTGGGGACGCGGAAAAATGTTGTTTTTTGATTTTCCGAAAAATAAGGGTGACTAAATGTTTTTAAAAATAGTGTCGCCAGTTAAAGAGAACGCGAGCAGTGATGTGCCAAACCGATTGTAACTCTATAGGTGCCCGACCGACCGGAGCAACAGTGCGAACTTGATAGGGAACGTCTACACCAAACGAAAACTGCACTTTTAAAATAGAACTTTGGTCTTGCGAAAAAGAACGCACCGGCCGGTACTCAAAAACCGGAAAATCAATTTTAGCTGACTTATAAGACAAAATGTAAAGATCGCCAGCAGCATCTGGCACGAACAACGCATCTGTAGTACTTCCTATTCCATACAACGATACTCCGAACTCTCTCCCTAAAATAAACTGAAACCGTCCGATGCCTGTGCGAATGCCTGATTGCCACGGAATAGCGCCTCCATTAACAGCTCCGACAGCCATGCGTTGCAAAGTCTTTGGTGACACGAGCGCAAGAATTGGGCCCGCCACCAGCAAGTCGCCAGGCAAAAGCCAAAAAGGAAGGCGCAGCCGAATGTTGTATGCAGAGCGCCCCGGAATAACAGACGTAATCGAGGTGGCCGGAGAAGTCGGATCTTGATTAATAAACTGATGTGATGATGGCGCGTCCTGTCGCCAACCAACCTGAAGAAAAATCAATCCATCGCCAGACTGATTCAACACACCATCTAACCCGTACCCGATCATTGCATTGGCCTCCAAGCCACCGATGCCGCCTCCTTTATTCTGCACCGTTCCAAAGCCACCTGAAACCGAGGATCCATTCAATGACGTAGAGACACCTGCAAACAAACCAAGCTCCGCGCGAAAACGGGGAAGTTCACCTTCTCCCGTGGCCAAACCGGGTAAGGGTGTTTTTAATAGCACTTCCCTAACTAAGTCGCGGTTCAGTTTTCGGGACGGTAAAAAATTATTTTTGCAAACATCCATCGTATCAGGCCCAATAGCCGAGTCTAGAAAAAATTCTTCCGGCTCAATCGGCAACTTTCCATTGGCGACAGCAATGAGCTGGATTAAACTTCTTTGAACAGCAGCGGCAACTACCTCTGCATCTTGAGTGCGCAAATAGGCATCACCTTTTACTACCATTTTTTTTCCTTCCCATGTCTCTATTTCTACACCTTTTTCGTTGTAGCGATCGTGTGTGCCTTTGCGTAGCGCGGCAGTCCCCCAAGTGCCTACAATGTGCCCGGCCGCAAAAGCGTCTTCCAAAAAATGGAGCGCAAATGCTTCGTCTGCAAGGCTAGCTAAAATAACTTCGGATCTCTGTGCGCTTGACAAATTCCCGTCTGAGTATCGTTGGGCTTTGGCCAAAGCTGAATGATGAAACCAGGTATAAGCTGCCACGGCATTCAAGGGCGCGCCTTTCGTCAAGCAGTCAGCCATGTATTTTTCAAGTGCTAGCTCAACCTCGTGTCGCGCTAACAAAAAGTGCACGTTGTTTGAACCTGCCCGTGTTGCGTAGTCGACATCTGAGCGTTGCAGTCGGATGTCAGAATCACGAATGGCGTTTGTATACCAGCTAACATTTTTCGACTTTTTTAAATTGACTTCCAAACGTGCTGCTACGTCCGCCACCTTCAAAATCCACTTTGTATGTAGCACAGATTTGAGCATCTCGCTGGGGGAGCAACTATGGTCACCAGCTATGGCCGGCCAAGCGGCAAAATCAAGTTGGGTAGGGGCAAGCGATTGAGTTGTATCAATCACCGAAAGCGTGAGGCGACCTTCGTATCCTCTTCTTGCTTCCGCCCATAATTGATCAAAGAGCGCCCGTTGCTCAGCATTTAGCTTTTGAATTGCCTGTAGCGCAATTTTCCGGTGCTCCGGATACACCCATGCGACCGCGTCATTAGAAACACTGATCAGAAAAAGCAGAACCAGTGCCAGTATAGTTACCTTTTTCATCTTTTAGCCCTTTTACAAACGACCCAATACAAATGTTGAGCTTTGAAACTAGCTAATTAATTTCTAATTTCAAGGCCACAAAAAACTAAAAAAAGTTATGAAATGGCCATTGAGCTGTATACACCCAACGGTATGATAATTCTGGCCATTCCATGCCCGCGTGCCGAAATGCCACTACGGCATGCAGGCATGTGACATTTAAAAACTAAATATTAACATATGAAACCATTGGCGACAACATTTCTTAGTATCTTAATCGTTAGCTCTCTCTTTGCCCAAAAAACAGAAATTACCTTTGAAGTCAGTTTTAAAGGAAAGAAAATTGGTGTCGTCAAGGCCATTGAAGAAAAAAAAGGAACCAAGTCGATCAAAAATCTCAAAACTGAAACAGATACAAAAGTAGTGGTTGTGTCGGTTCACGTTGAATCAGAAGTGAAGGTGATCAAAGAAAACAATGTCCTCATTGAGGGCACGGCTTATCGGCACGCTAACCGCGGGTCGGAAGACGTACACGCGCATGTAAAAAAAATCGGCAGCAAGAGTTACCAACGCGAACGAAACGGGGAAAAGACTAAGATCGAAAACCAAGACATTACGATTTGCATGGTCGATTTGTATTTCAATGAGCCCAAGGGCATCACCTCTGTATTTTCTAATATGTATGCCGAAAAACTAGAATTGAAAGCAATGGGGGCCGGCAAATACCAGTTGATTACGCCCGACAAGAAAAACTCTTACTACACCTATCAAAACGGAAAGCTGATAACTGTGGAAGCCGATACGCCAGTAGGCAAAGTATTATCTAAAAGGGTGTAATTTAACATGGAAAGTAGCCTAAAAAAGTACACAACCTTTCTTTTGTTTGTGACCTTACTGATCACTGGCCTGATCGTGGGTGAGCAACTGATGGTTCCTTTTGCGTGGTCCTTTTTGTTTGCATTTATTATGCATCCATTGTGCGCATTTTTAGAGCACAAGAAGTTTTCACGCGCTAGTGCTGCGGTGTTTTCAACCTTAGTTTTTTGCGTGGTGGGCGGTGCCATCTTTTTTTTTCTCGTGTATGAGGCTGTGAATATCATTAAAGAAGAGGCAACACTCTACGAAAAAGTGAAGATTGGGATCGATCAACTGACTAACTCAGTGGAACGAACCTTCGGGCTTTCCATTCAGGCTTTGGGCATTGCCCCTTCCGGCACATCGAATATGGGTGGCATTATTGGATGGGTAGCGGGGCAGATCAGCAAATTAAGCCAGAACATCGTCACGCTGACACTTATTCCTATGTATCTGTTTTTTGTCCTAAACTACCGGGCACTGGCAAGGCGTTTTATGCTACACAAATTTTCGGGCGAGCGACTAGAGCAGGCCCAAAGCTTTTTCGCAAATGCCCAACGCTCGATCAAAAGTTATTTGGCAGGCACGCTTTTGCTCACTGGTATTTGCGCGATGATGAGTTTTGTTATTCTGCTTCTTTTTGGCGTTCGATATGCTTTCTTTTTTGGTGTTTTCATTGCCGTACTTAACCTGATCCCCTACATCGGCAACCTGATCGCATTTATTGTGATCCTGTTGTTCATGTGGATCACCAAAGACTCCGGCTGGGCAGTGCTTTTTGCAGGCATTTCGCTCTATACATCTAATCTGGTGCAAGAGAATTTTTTGCGACCAAAATTGGTTGGTGACAAAATGGAGATGAATGCGATGATGGTATTCACCGCAGTAATAGTGGGAGGTATGGTGTGGGGGTTCTCGGGGATGGTGTTGTTTATTCCAATGGTTGGCATTTTGCAAGCGCTTGTGAATAGCCATCCCGATTGGAAAGGATATGCGATTCTTTTTGAAGAACCAAACAAAAGTGAAGACTAACCGGAACCGTACGTGCAGGGCTTTTATAAGTAACAATGATTCTGCAGAGGGTAGAAAAGATGCTCATGCTGCGAGTTAGCAGAAAAAGAGATAGCTAATAGGAAATTGACTCAGGCTGTTCGGCCAAAAAATCCTCGACTACCTTTCTGTTCCTTAGTTGGGCTATCCCTAAAACACCGAAAGCCAAAGGACTTGCAGCAAGAACAATACTTACCATCATCTCAATAATTTTGCCGCCTGCATGAGGATTTGTCGCGGACATAAAAACTGAGAAATCCCAAAGCCAATGAATAGCAATTGCTAAGACAATACTTTTAGTCTTCACCCGAATGGCTAAAAAAATAAATCCAGAGAAAGTTGCCAGAATGGCTTGCACAAACGACTCGAAAAATAGTCCAGTAATGAAGCCATTCAAGACATGGACCATTCCAAACATCAATGAAAGAATGATGGCGGCTCTCCAAAATCTATAAATCCTTACTAGGCTGCTCAACAAGACTCCCCTGAACATTAACTCCTCCGAAATTCCAACAAACAAACAGTTTACCAATGGCCATCCATACGAGGAAAAATTATTGAATTTGCCCAGATAAGTGGAAGCTAGCAGTGAGCAAAGAATTGCAATCAACGGGTAAATCAAAACCTAATGCGCAAGCCGAGCGGGACGATAAAGCCCTAAAACTGCTCTTAGGTTTCGGGCGAGCGTGTAAGCGACCAATACAAAACCAGCAATGAAAACTGGAAAGGCGAAGCCTTTGCTGATAAGTTGTAATAACGTAACCTCTTCGCCTTTCGTAGTAAACTTGATACCAAAAACGGTGATCAATGTCCACAATACAAATAAAGTCAGCGCATGAGAAAACGGGATCACCGACTTTATGCCAGGCTTTTGCATATAAAATTTCTCTAAACCATACGAAAAATCAGAATTTCATTGCTATGCCAAGCCCTTTTGAATCAATTTGTAAGTTAAAACTCACTCTTGACGCTTGCTTGTATCCGCTGTTATAGTCGTCTATTGCCGACTTTGCCCGTTTGCTGAATCCATTTTGAAATGGAATTGCTACCAAATAACAGGCGGCTCCTATGTAGGCGAGATTCCAATTTGGATTATCTCTGTAAATAGCTTCTGTTAAAGGCCAAAAAATCAATATGCCACCGGCTGCTTTCAAAATTGCTTCACCCGCATAATTGAGCGCCAATGGCTTCACAAATTGAGTCATCTTAGGATCGTCTTTGAAAACCTGCATCAATTGAGTAGGGGTCATCTCGATGCCGCATTTTTTATAGGCCTCGTCTTTAAAAAAACGTTTAGGAACTAACTCAATTTGTTCGTTGGTGTTTTGGGCAAAACAAGTTTGGTGGCCAAAAGCCACTAGCGCAATTATGAAAAATTTTTTCATGCAATAGTTAGGTTATTTTGTTTAGATTATTTGTGGTGAAGAGGAGTGCGTTTGATTAAATATTTCAACGTGATTTCGTACGCGTTTTCGTTAGGCCAAAAGGAATTATGCGACTGCGCAAACACATTCTGACCTTGATCTGTATATATTTTCATATCTACGTTGGTATTAAAATTAGCCGTTGAGCTGGAAGAGCCCAAACCAAATCCGGAGGTTCGGTTGCCATTGTTTTTTGCATTGAAGTAGTTGGTCCCTGTAGTGGTCGACCCTCGTTGATTGATGGTAACCGTGCAATAGATGACGTATTCCGCCCCAAGTAGTTGGGCCAGATCGTTGGGCGTAAACCCTACAATATTAGATTCGTTTATCCCTCCTTTAACCAACAGCGCATTCGTGATAATGGGATCTTGCACAATCAATTGAGACGCTTCCTTCTTAAGGATATTGAAACAATCTCCTTGCGCCTTCACTGACATTTTCTCATCGCGACTTCCACCACTGCCGATGTAAGAAAATGGTAGTATCGCAACCACATTATGGTGATCTTGCATGCCCGTACTCAAAGAATCCTTGCCCTCTTTAGGTGACTGGGTGAAAAACTCAATCCGGCCGCTGGCAAACTGAATCTTGTTGATGTCCGATTTTTTAAACGAATAGTTTAACGTCTCTCCCTTATGAATGAATTTGATAAACGTGTCGCCTACCTCAGTGACTTGGCCTATTTTTTCTTCACCACTCAACATAATTAATTTATCTGTAGCCGCTGTTTGGGCTATGCTAAACTGAGCAATTGAGGTTATTATTGTGATTGCAAAGGATGTAAAATAAAGAGATTTGTTTTTCATGGTACAAGTATTGCATTAAAATTAAAACATTTTTGAAAACATTTCTAATTTTTTATAACGGTACAATAGTAGGAAGTTCATTGTTTTACAATCATGTTAAAGTCAAGATCATTATTCATCAAAAATTGATGCGGAGGTAACATCATGGAATTGAAAATCCTGAACCTAATAGTCTGGTCTCTAAATGATACCGATACGATTTAGTTGCAAAGGTTTTACACAAGACTTTAAACAATTATTCCAGTTTGCGTTTCAATATTTTGAATGTCCTTTGTGTGCATTTACCAATTTAGCAATAAAAATTGCTGGAAATAGCTGGCCAATCAATGTTTCGAAAATCACTAAGGTTCTTGCTAAGGGCCCAATGGCCGTAACATCCCCGTAACCTGTGGTGGAAAGGGTAATAAAACTAAAGTAGGAAAGATGTGCCATTGCATCTTCAGCGATAGGCTTCCCTCCCAGCAAAAAAGAGTTCGGGTCTATTAAGTCCACTGCCATATAGAGCGCAGTCCACATTTGCGCCAGCAATAAATAGGCGGCAACACCTCCAATGATCTTGTTCGGTGTCATTCTGTTACCATCGAAGATAGTTACAACGATGACAATCAGAATAATGATCAGGTAAACCGCTGTTGCCAAAAGGTACACGACTTGAAAGGTTCGGCTAGAGAAAACCGCGAGTGCAATAGCGAGCAAAAATAAAATAGCCGCCACCCCATATCCTACCCTCCTTAGGGTGAGTGAAAGTGTGGAAGCGGCTATCCCGATGACCATGACAAAATAAAAGCCTGTTCTGATGAAGAGTACATGAACTGTTGACCCGCCAGAAAACTGAGTGGCAACAATAACTGCCGCGACAATAACCAGCAGCCAGATGAAGCCATATTCTTTAACCCAAAACAAATTTTTCGATGGCATCGATTGGTAGTAAAAAGCTTTTATACTTTATATTGTAAAATAAATCAATTTTTGAATTAAATGTTAAAACACTTCATTTGTTAAAAATTAGTTGCGGCAAATCTCCTACTCTCCATTTCAAAAAACCTCGCTCTTTAAAACGATAACCAACTAATAGCTTAACTGTGGCGCTTGAACTAGTAAAAACAATGTCTTCAAACCGAATATTTCTAGACTGCTGTACAAAGCTGGTACCTGCAAAGAAACGTCTGCTGTTGTACCCAATGCCTACTCTAAAATCGGCAAATGTATTCAGTGTCTGATTGTCTGTTTTTCCATTGACGCCTTGATACGAAATCCAATGTTGTGCGGGCCCTACCGAAAAAGATGAGTTGATAAAAAACCGCTTCCCTAAAATCAGATTGTAGGAATATCCTAGGGCTACGCTTAAGGTCGTGCTAGTGATCTCCGAAAAATTTCCCTTGGCACCAAAAATAGCTTCATAGAAAGAACCATACACCGCTGAGTCTGCCTTTAGATCAAAAAAATTGAGCGTTCCGGACAACAAGAAAGAGCCACTACTTCGCAATTGCCGCTCAGAAAAATTATAAGACGAACGCAAGGAAAACTTACTCTTATTAAATGCATAGATACCGTTAATACCCGTATTGCCTATCCGGATATCTGGGCGCTGCGGAAAAGGCATATCTGCCGGCACGCCTCGCCTGGCATCTTCTCTATAAAAACCTCGGTACGTTTGTGTGAAAAGATCTACACCCCAATTTTTGCCCAACACATTCAATTGTAAATCATTTGCCTTTGACTCACCATACAGACTTTTCTTTTTCTCATCAATCGGCACTGCAAAAACCAACTCAAACCCGATTTCAAATACATACATCCCGAAGCCCATCCCAACTGAGTTGTTTGGGCGATAGGTTAACTTCTCGTTTCCCCCGGGTCTATTCCTGATTTCAAATGTACTGGTTCGCGTCTTGGCAATCGGCCAAATAAAAAAATGATCAGGAAATCTTTCTATATAGATGGAACGAAGCGAGTCCTTCTTTTGCGCCAGCGCGGGCAATGAGAGTAGTATTACTAATAGGTAAACTAATTGTTTCTTCATTGTTAATCGAAGAAAACAAGTTACAAAATATACTCACTCAAGTCTTTATTTTTGATCAATCCACTTAGTTTTTGTTTCACCATTTCTCTGGTCACGACAATTTCTGAGGGCGGTTTTATTTTATCCGGTACATCGAACAAGAACTCATTCAAGAGTTTACTCATCACTGTTTGCAATCTGCGCGCGCCAATGTTTTCGATTTCGGCATTAACGTCAAATGCAGTTTGTGCTATCTCATCAATGGCTTCCTCGTCAAAAGTGACAGTGATTCCTTCGGTAGAGAAAAGTGCTTCGTATTGTTTTGTCAATGCGTTCTTTGGTTCCGTTAATATTCGAATGAAATCGCTTTTGTTCAAACTATTCAGTTCTACACGGATGGGGAATCGTCCTTGCAGTTCGGGTATCAAATCAGAAGGTTTTGAAATGTGAAATGCACCGGCTGCAATAAATAACACATGATCCGTCTTAATCACACCGTGTTTTGTATTCACGGTACTTCCCTCCACGATAGGCAAAAGATCGCGTTGCACCCCTTCCCTACTTACATCCGGGCCACTGCCTCCCTTACGACCACCGCCCGAGGCGATCTTGTCAATCTCATCGATGAATATAATCCCGGCATTTTCGGCTTTTCGAATGGCTTCTTCTTTCACTTCATCCATGTCGATTAGTTTAGAAGCTTCTTCTTCAAATAAAATCTTGCGTGCCTCAGAAACGGTGACCTTTCTCTTTCTTGCTTTTTTGGGCATCATGCCATTAATCATTTCCTGTATATTCATCATTGATGCCTCATCCATCATGCCTGCACCTATCATGCCCACTCCCGATGCACCGCTTTGCTTGATATCAATTTCTATTTTACGATCCTCTAATTCTCCGTTCTTAATTTTCTCGCGAAACAAATTACGGGTGCGTTCATTCAGCTCTACATCTGATGAGGGAACTTCTTCGGTATCACCATTAGGCATTTGAAAGCCGGCAGACTTTCGCATGGGCGGAATAAGTGCATCTAAAATGATTTCTTCCACGGTAGCCGCGGCTTTCTCTTTTACTACCTCCTTCTTGCGCGTCTTCACCATGTTTACCGACTGCTCTACTAAATCGCGCACCATGCTTTCCACATCGCGACCTACATAACCTACTTCGGTAAATTTCGATGCCTCCACTTTTACAAAGGGGGCGTCTGCTATTTTTGCTAACCTACGAGCAATTTCCGTTTTGCCCACTCCGGTAGCTCCAATCATCAAGATATTATTGGGGATAATATCATCTTTGATATCAGATTTCACATTCATCCGCCTCCAGCGATTACGTAGCGCGATGGCTACGTTTCGTTTGGCGTCATGCTGGCCAATAATATACTTGTCTAATTCCTTAACAATCTCCTGCGGGGTCAATCCTCCAATTTTTTCCATTTTTCTAATTGCTGATAAGTTGTAAAGGTATAATGTCTCGTATTAATGGAAAAATTTATTCGAGCTTGATTTACAAGGGCTATAACCATTAAATTTCATGCCTTAGTATCATTCGGATAGAAAATGGTATAGATTAAGGACCAGCAAAATATCTGTATCTGAATTAGTACAAATATGACATTCAAATGATTGATTTGTACTACATAATAGAGCTTTTTACTTATAAAAGGCTATTTTTACAGAAATCTAAAATATTTCCATCAAGTAAGTAATTTTTGCCAATGTAAAATGATATCCCGAAACGCTGAAAAATGGTTACGCCTATTGGCAAAAGAGTTTCGCTCTGTGGCAGTAGTAGGCCCACGCCAAAGCGGCAAAACTACGATGGCTAAAAATGTATTTCCTAAGAAGCCTTATGTATCATTAGAAGACCCAGACGAGCGCCTACAAGTAGAAAATGACCCCCGTGCTTTCTTGGCTCGGTTCAAAGATGGAGCTATTATAGACGAGGCGCAACGTGTACCTTCTTTGTTTAGTTACTTACAAAAGATCTTAGATAGCACAAAAAAAGATGGCTTATTCATACTAACTGGCAGCAATAATTTTTTATTGCAAGAGTCCATATCACAAACACTCGCAGGTCGCATTGGCTATATCGACCTATTGCCTTTTTGTTACAGCGAGTTGGAGAAATTAAATTTAAAAAATATTCCCACCAATCAATTGCTGTGGAGAGGTTGCTACCCAGAAATCTACGACCGCAACCGCAATCCTTCCATGTGGTATCCTGCCTACATCCGCACGTATGTGGAACGCGATGTGCGGCAATTGAAAAATATTACGGACACGATTGCATTCACACGTTTTTTGAAATTGTGCGCAGGGCGAATAGGGCAGCAGCTAAATACAGCCTCGCTGGCCAATGAGTGTGGAATAGATGTGCGTACAGTAAATAATTGGTTGAGCATTTTAGAAAGTAGCTACGTTGTCTTTTTCCTGAAACCCCATCATAAAAACTTTAATAAGCGATTGGTGAAAACGCCCAAACTCTATTTTTACGATACAGGCTTAGCTTGCTCTCTATTGGGCATCAAAAACGAAAACGAAGTAGTGAACTCACACTTTCGTGGGGCATTGTTTGAAAATCATGTAATTGCAGAATGTTTTAAGAATAAATTCAACTCAGGTAGCCAAGTGAATTATTATTATTGGAGAGACAACAAAGGGGTTGAAATCGATTTGTTGATAGAGAGTGGAAAGAAACTATTGCCGGTAGAAATAAAATCAGCACAAACCTACCGAGAAGATTTTCTGACCAACATGCAAAAGTGGAACGACTATGCAGGGCAAAAAGGAGGGCTACTTTTATATGATGGTCCACAAAGCTTTACGCGCAGCGATAGAATATCGGTGGCAAATTGGAGAGAGATTGGTTCGCTGAAACGCTTAACGAAATAGATAGAATCTGTTATATAAAAACATTTGTCAAGTACTTGTTTCGAATATCCCGATAAATATAAAAATCCGAATCAATGCTGGCAATCTTTGTAATTCCTTTAGCCTCCGAAGCTACAATCAATGTCGCATCCGCGAGATCCATGGGTACATCAGTAAATTTCTCACTGAGTTCAATCATTCGGATCACGTGGTAAAATTCCAAATCAAAAATTTGAAGACCCCCGCGGTTAATCCATTTTAGAAAATTGATTTGAGTTTTTGTGCTAAAATCAAGCATGTGCGAAACTTCCGTAATCACGGGCCATGTGGTAATCAACAATCCTTGGCTGTGTTTAAGAAAAGATACGGCTCGCGTGTGGTAGCTATCGCTCTTGTCAAATAATGCGATGAGAGGACCCGCGTCAACGAGCGTACTTTGCATGCAGCTTTTGTTTCAATTTCTTCTTGTAGGAAACGGAGCCATCTGTGGTGCCGCTCCCTTCCTGCCCAAATAGATCAGCTCCTGCCTCGAAAGCACTTCGAGTCTTTTTCCTCTGGGCGATGTAAGCCGCTATTGCCTCTTTTACCACTGTGGACTTAGAAACGCCCTCGTCATGGCAATATCTTGCAAGCTCTTTTTCTGCATCACCTGAAAGCCTGACGTTTAGCATATAAATTCAATTTGTAATACAAATGTATTACAATACAGATAAAATGCAATGTTTGGCGAAATTTATTTTTAAGGTCTTAGATACCTCAAAAATCAAAACTTGAAATTGTCTCGCACATTGACATAGGAAAGAGCCAAACTGTTGGTTTGTCTTTTACCAATCCTGAAACAGTCACTGATCTTACCTGACTTTAGACACTAAATGTCAAGATTACAAAAGAGAACGTTACAGCAAAGTGTTTGAACACAAAAACTGATTAAGGTGCTTTTTGATTTTCAAGTATAAAAGTCATTGGCTTCTCTACTTTATCTTTCAAAAGTGCAATCTTCAAAACTTCATCTACTGAATCTACATAATGAAAGGTCAATCCTTTGATGTAGTGTTTTTCAATTTCAGAGATATCGCGTTTGTTTTTCGTGCTAAGAACAATCTCCTTGATGCCGCTTCGCTTGGCAGCCAGGATTTTTTCTTTGATTCCACCAACAGGCAACACTTTTCCGCGCAGGGTAATCTCGCCAGTCATTGCCAGATTAGATTTCACTTTGCGCTGTGTAAAAATAGAAGCCAACGAAGTAAGCATGGTGATACCTGCCGATGGACCATCTTTTGGCACAGCACCGGCTGGCACGTGAATATGTAAATCGTACTGCTGAAATACCCGATGATCAATTCCTAATGACTCTGCGTTTGACTTTAAATAAGAAAGTGCAGCCATTGCTGACTCTTTCATCACATCCCCTAACTGGCCAGATATTGTTAGGGCTCCCTTTCCTCTACTCAAGCTGGATTCAATAAACAAAATATCGCCTCCTACTTGTGTCCAGGCCAATCCGGTCACTACTCCAGCTATATCATTGCCTTGATAAAGTTCTTCATCAAATATTTCTGCTCCCAGCGTCTTTACAACAAAAGCAGGAGTGATTACCTTTTCAAAAACTTCATCCATCGCCTTAGACTTGGCAATGCTGCGAACAACTGAGCCAATTTTGCGCTCTAAACTTCTAACACCCGATTCTCGCGTATAGCTTTCGATTACTTTCAACAAAGCTTCCTTCTCGAATTTGACTTCATTTACACCAAGGCCGTGTTCTTTCAGTTGCTTTGGTAACAAGTGTTTTAGGGCTATCTGCAATTTCTCTTCAACAGTATAGCCTGTCAATTCGATGATTTCCATGCGATCACGCAACGCAGGCTGAATGGTATCTAATGAATTGGCCGTTGCAATAAAAAGCACCTTTGACAAATCGTATTCAACCTCTAGATAATTATCACCAAAGGCGTTGTTCTGCTCCGGATCTAACACTTCTAACAATGCGGATGAAGGATCACCTCGAAATTCAGAACGGACTTTATCAATTTCATCTAATACAAAAACCGGGTTAGACGATTTTGCTTTCTTTAAGTTAGCCAATACTTTTCCCGGCATAGCACCAATATACGTTTTGCGATGCCCTCGAATTTCCGCCTCATCGTGAACTCCGCCCAGCGACATGCGAATGTAGTTTCTTCCGAGTGCTTTGGCTATTGATTTTCCAAGCGATGTTTTACCAACACCAGGCGGGCCATACAAACAAAGAATGGGACCCTTCATGTTTTGTTTCAACTTCAAAACAGCCAAGTACTCGAGAATGCGGTTCTTTACTTTTTCTAATCCAAAATGATCTTTGTCTAAAATTTTCTTTGCATTCTTTAAATCAAAATTATCGGTCGTGTAGTCCTCCCACGGCATATCAAGCATAAACTCGGTATACGTCATCGCAATAGGAAAATCGGGAGCTTGTGGGTTTGTGCGTTGCAGTTTATCAAGCTCTTTTGCAAAGTGCTCAGCAGCTGCCTTCGGCCATTTTTTTTCAGCACCGCGCTTGCGCAATTTTTCGATCTCTTTATCGGGTCCATCAAAACCCAATTCATCTTGCAATACCTTTATTTGTTGGCGCAAAAAATAATCGCGCTGCTGCTGGTCAATATCGGTGTGTACTTTCTTTTGAATCTCATGCTTGATCTCCAGCATCTGGATTTCTTTTAGCATGTGCTGCAACAAAAGTGTAGCGCGTTCAATGAGATTGTTTGTCTCAAGGATTTTCTGCTTGTCTGTAACGTCAACATTTAAATTAGAGGCGAGAAAATGAACCAGAAAGGCCATGCTCTGCATGTTATCTAACGCAATCTGAGCTTCCTGCGGTATTTCGGGATTGAGTTTTAGAATTTTCGAGGCTGCATCCTTCAATGATTGAATCAATGCCTTCACCTCTTTGCTTTCCAAATCCAGCTTCATCTCTTGCTGCAAATCAATTTTTGCTGTAAGAAACGGCTCCTCTTGCACATATTCTTTAATCGCAAAGCGGTTCTTTCCTTGAATGATAATGGTGGTATTTCCATCAGGCAACACCAGCATTTTAATGATGCGCGCCACAGTGCCGAACCGATATAAGTCTTCAATACCCGGCTCCTCAGCGAGCTTATTTTTTTGAGCAATGACTCCAATTATTCGATTGCCTTGATATGCCTTTTTTATAAGGCGAATGGATTTTTGGCGAGTAACGGTGATGGGTATAACAACCCCAGGAAACAAAACGGTGTTTTTAATAGGAAGGATAGAAAGCTCCTCAGGAAGGTCTTCCGGTTTGATATCCATTTCCTGCTCCGGATTGATCAACTGGATCAACTCTTCGGAATCTTCCTGTGCCTGATGTGATGTTAAATTTCTGAACATAGATTCAATGCCAATATGACATAAAAAACGACCGCCTGCAACTAAAAGTCAAAGTCGCCATAATAGACAATACCTGTGCCATCGTTTTGGTAATGTGTTAAAATTAACCCAATTTTAGAGGGTGTCAGAACGAACATTTCATGAGTAGATCGATCAATACACGAATTGTGATCATTCTATACCTTTCTATAGGATTCGGATTGATGGTTTCTTTTGGGCAGAAACAAAAAAAACTAAAAAACGGAGGATCCTTCCAGTTGAAAGAAGTCGGCTCTGACGGTCAGAATGACATTTTTGACTTTCCGAACTTAAATAAGATAAGATACTACTCGGACGCTCAAAAGCTCAACAAAATAAAATCACTTGACACACCGGAAACGCAGGAAGGCATGTACAGTGAAGTAAAAGAATATGTTCGAAATTTTGGTGTCGAGAATTTTGCCAAGAGTGTCCCGCTATTATGGAAACTGGCTCAACTGTCAGAAAAATATGGTTCAAAAAACGAAACAGTGGCGCTCTACAAGCTCGTGCTAAAACACCACCAGCAGGGCATCGACATCAAACAACTTTACAAAAGATATGACGCAGTAGAAACCGAAAAGAAAGAAAATTATGTACCCCTCGATTTCTACTACAAACTAGTAGACTATCGCAAAGAAATAGACACGCTGAGGCCGCCCCATTCTGTTTTAGTGAATATGGGAGAAGACATCAACTCAAGTAAAGAAGATTATGGACCCTCGATGGGAAATGTTGACTATGTTCTCCTCTTTACCTCAAAAAGAAAGCCTCATGAATCACGAAACTATAATGAAGATCTTTTTTATGCACTAAAAGTGGATGGGTACTGGGCACATACGGAAGAGTTTAAAACCATCAATACCAAATATAACGAAGGCAGTGCTTGTCTTAGTCTTGATGGAAAATTTTTGTACTTCTCTCGTTGTGGAGCGCCCGGGTCATTCGGAAATTGTGATCTTTATTTCGCAAAGCTCGGAAAAGATAGCACCTGGACAGATGTAAAAAATCTAGGTAGTTCCATCAATAGCAGCGGCTGGGATTCGCATCCATCGCTTTCACATAGAGGCGACACTTTGTTTTTTGCCTCGAATCGTTCAGGTGGTTTTGGCCTTTCTGATATTTATTTTTCAGTAAAAGATAAAACGGGCGGCTGGACACAGGCCAGAAACGTAGGTCCGGTGTTGAACACCGTCAATAGTGAGGTCAGCCCGTTTTTTCACCACCGTCATAACACGCTTTACTTTAGTTCAAACGGCCATCCTCTAAATTTTGGCGGCTTTGATATTTACAAAAGCTATCAGCAAAAGAAAGGCTGGACTGAGCCCAAAAACATCGGGCCTTTGGTGAATGGAGGTGGCGATGAATATTATTTTACGATCGATTCTAAATCACATGATCTTTACTATGCACGGTCCAATGAGGACGATAAAAAGAACCTTGATCTTTATTCCTTTCCTGTGCCTATGGAGGCGCAACCAATGGCAAGAACTCATTTAAAAGGTTCTCTAATTGATCAGAATGGAAAACCGTTGGGCGGAATTGTATCCGTCATCGACCTTGACTCTGCAGTAGAAGTGGCACCTCAATACATTCAAGCAGATGGCTCTTTCGGCTTTGATCTGATTAACAAGCGAAAGTACTTATTGGTGATACAAGGAGATGATTTTTTTAGAATTGAAGAAGTGTTTTTTTTAGATGGTGAAACTGAAATAAATCGAATCGCTCAGCCGCTAGAATCAAAAATTGCCTTTCGTTCTGTAGAATTCGAAAACGGAAAAGCAGATATCCTGCCACCGATGTATGGTGATTTAAATAAAATCGGCAACTTTCTTGTTGATCATCCAAAGGTGAAACTTAAAATCTCTGGCCATACTGATTCCGCGGGCAATGAGAACTTGAATCTTAAGCTCTCGCAAGATAGGGCAAATGCTATTAAAACCTATTTGATTCAACAATTCAAAGTGCTGCAAGAACACATTATAGCTACTGGCTATGGTAGCTCGAAACCGATTGTAATGCAAGAAGAGACCGAAGAGCACAAACAATTAAACCGTAGGGTTGAATTCGAAATTGTTAAAGAGTAACCGAGCAAGGTCATGTCGTAAGGTTTCTCTACCTTTGCGCCTCATTTTTCAACTCACATGATCGCAGCTAATAACGTGTCTCTTCGCTTTGGTAAGCGAGTTCTTTTCGATTCCGTCAATCTTAAATTCCTTTCCGGCAACTGTTATGGTGTTATAGGTGCCAACGGAGCGGGTAAATCTACATTCTTGAAAATACTTTCGGGAGAGATAGACCCAAATTCAGGGCATGTTTCAATTGATCCTGGAAAGCGGATGGCCGTATTGCGCCAAAATCACTATGAATTTGACGAAGTTCCTGTGCTCGATACGGTTATGATGGGCTATGCCAAGCTGTGGTCAATCATGAAAGAAAAAGATGCGATCTATGAAAAACCTGATTTCTCAGAGGCTGATGGAATAAAGGCTTCCGAACTGGAAGCTGAATTTGCAGAAATGAATGGTTGGAATGCTGAGTCTGATGCTGCCGCTCTCTTAAGTGGCCTGGGTATTGGAGAAGAAGATCACCTGAAGCAGGTAAAAGAACTGAGCGGAAATCAAAAAGTAAGGGTACTGCTGGCGCAAGCTATTTATGGAAATCCCGATATCTTAATCCTCGATGAGCCCACGAACGACTTGGATCTTTTAACCGTAGGATGGCTGGAGGATTTCCTACTTGAGTTTAAAAATACGGTGATTGTTGTTTCGCATGATCGCCACTTTTTAGATACGGTATGTACGCACATTGTAGACGTTGATTTTAGCGCTATTAAACTCTACACCGGAAATTATTCATTCTGGTATCAATCTAGCCAGTTGGCTTCTTCGCAGCGCTCTTCAGCCAATAAAAAAGCAGAAGAAAAGAAAAAAGAATTACAAGAATTCATCATGCGCTTTAGCGCTAATGCCTCTAAATCACGCCAAGCTACGAGCAGAAGAAAGTTGTTAGAGAAAATTAATGTAGACGATATTCAACCTTCGAACCGGAAATATCCCGCCATCATTTTTACGCAAAAGCGAACAGCCGGTGATCAGATTCTGCACGTTGAAAATCTAACCTACTCAGTAAATGGCACTACACTTTTCAAAAATCTGGAGTTCTTTGTAAACAAGGGCGACAAAATTGCTTTTCTAAGCAAAGACAGCCTTGCTTTGTCTTCGCTGTTTCGCATATTAATGAATGAACTCAAGCCAACGTCCGGGGAATTTACATTCGGCCAAACAATTACTACCGCGTATTTGCCGGGCAACAACGAAAGTTTTTTTCAGTCAGATGACAATCTCGTTGATTGGCTACGTCAATTTGCAGAGGACGAGAACAAAGATGAAGTATACATCCGTGGCTTTTTAGGGAAGATGCTTTTCTCCGGGGAAGAAGTGTTCAAAAAATGCAGCGTGCTTTCCGGTGGAGAAAAAGTACGATGCATGATATCGCGCATGATGATACCGGGTGCCAACCTGTTAATTTTAGATGAACCTACAAACCATTTGGATCTAGAGTCGATTACCGCATTTAACAATGCATTGAAAGATTTTCCAGGAACAGTTTTGTTTACGTCACATGACCATGAGTTCACCCACACGGTTTCCAATCGAATTATTGAGATCACACCAAAGGGCTTTATTGATAAGCTAATGTCCTACGATGAGTACATCGAAAACGAAAAAGTTGCTGAACAGAAGAAGTTGCTTTACAGTTAAGCATGGGACATGCAACTTTCCGACAGCTTGAAGCGGTCTGACGCCTAAATGAGAATCAGTTCGCAAAAAAAAATGAAACTAATTGGAGGCGCTTCACGTAAATGAAGAGACTGTAGACCCATGCGTTTCAATAAACATTGTTTCGAACATAACAAACCATTCTGACAATATAAGTAGACCAAAAGTTAATTTGGCAAAACAATGTTTATCAAAAAGAAAGTGAAGTTGAGCATAGTGAATTTATGAGTTGGACAACCGTATATGTAAAAGGAAATGTAGGCTTTGAAGGCGAAGTGATCAGACATCTTGAAAAATCTGGCTTTTCATTTCTTCCGGGATCAGGGTCAGAAAATGAATTTTCTCTTTTCTGGATTAATGACAGAGCTCAGCTACGTGAGTTTAAAAAAGCAATCACAGCTAAAACAATATTTAAGTACCGATTGAGGTTCTATCCTGACATGGCAGCAGCGCAAAATTCAAATGCAGGAGACTTTACCGCAAGTGAAGAGGCGTTGGTAAAAGAAATGCGGGACTGGCAGAAAGCCTACAACCAGGAACTTCGGAATAGCGCCTAAGACTCTTAACCTACCTTTTTTACTTTGTATCCTTCTTTAACGAGCAGGTCAACTATTTTTACACGCATGTCGCCTTGTATTAAAATGATACCTTCCTTGGCGGAGCCACCTACCCCACATTTTGATTTTACTAATTTCGTCAGCTGTTCCAGGTCTGCAGTTTGCCCAACAAAACCCGACACTAATGTGACTTTTTTACCTGCTCGCCCGCTAGTATCTAACTGAACTTTCAAATTTTGCTGTTGAGGAGGCAACGTGTTTGCTTCCTCTCCTGTATCATATGTAAATTCGTAATCGGATTTGGTGGAGTAAACAACACCCTCGCGATTTTTCCAGTCGTTTTTTTTTGTCATATCGTGTTAGCTAATGAGTAGCATTATGAGATTGAAAATTCCGAGTAACAAGTTTACCACGCCTAAATTGAACCGAAATTCTATTCCTTTTTTATAGAACGAACCAAGTGCAGACGTAATAAGCCAGATCGCGGGAAAGAATAAAAAATTTCCATAAATAGAAACGGGAATTCGATTTCGCGCATCTCCGGATTCATTTTCAACTCGTTTCGCCACCGCCAATAGTGGCGATTGACAAATGAAAACCACATCGTCTTGTCTCAATCTACCGGAGGTATTCTTCCCCAATTTATAGATGGATCCATCGGAGGCTTGCAACTGCGTCCCTATTTGTTCATATTGGTTATAGATTCCATAGACGCCCACCACTTTCTCCCTCCTGCGGTTAACAGGCAGAAGAAAATCGAGCACAAGAATAAAAACACAACACAAAGCGATACGCGATAAAACCATTGCATGCGGTAGGTAGCCCTGCATCAAGTTGATCATCTCCTTTTTTTTAGAACTTCGGTTAACTACAAAACCGGGTGGTTTTGGCCTGTAGCGTGTATCTCGATGGTGAGCGGGAGTGGGTTCGGTACAAGGCTGATTATCGCCTTTCAGCAGCCGATCATAGTCGACTTTAGCCTGTGGATCACTTAGAATCTCATACGCCTCGTTCACTTCCCGAAAAATGGTCGCAGCATCTGGTGAAGAATTTCTATCGGGATGAAATTGTAGTGCTAGCTTGCGGTAGGCTCGTTTTATCTCGGCCTCTCGCGCATAAATATTTATGCCTAATATGAAATAGTAATTTTTCACAATGGTTGATCGGCAAAAGTATAGATAAAAAGAGAGCCCCACAGTGCGGAGCTCTCGAAGGTGTAGATTCGAAAAAAACTAACGTTTAACAACAAAGGTGAGTACGGGTCGGCTTGCCTTGCTAACTACCTCTTCGGCAATACTGCCCGCCAACACATGCGCAAATCCGGTACGTCCATGAGTAGCCATTGCAATCAAATCGGCATTAATACTATCTGCAAAATATAATATACCAGCTTCCTCAGATATGTCATTGTATATGTTAATCGTAAAGTTCTTCAACTGCAGCGATTTGGCGAATTTATTCATATACTCCTTCACTACTTTGTCGCGTTGAAAGTCACCCGGTGTATTTATTCGAACTAAATGAATCGTAGAATCATACAAGCGTTGTGTGGACTTCACTATTCTGGAAAAAACCTCCTCATCCTTTGACATCGTTGTAGCGTACACGATATTTTTGAAATCGACAGAAGTTGGCTTTTTGTGAACAGTTAAGATCGGGCAATGGGAGTGTCGGACAACACGTTCCGTATTCGTACCAATTACCATTGACTCTAAGTTTGTTTTGCCACGAGTTCCCATTACCACTAAGTCAACCTTTTGCTCGGCAATAATTGTATTCATACCATGAAAAGGGTTGCCCAGCCGCAACTCGCCAACTAGCTTAACGTCACTAAATCGAGGATCCATTACCAATTTCTCCAACTGCGCTTTCGCCTTCTCCAACAACTTAAAGGTGAACAGCCTGTCTTCCCAATTGTCATCTCGCCACTCGCCTGTAATGCTGTACGAATCAGGCGTAGCTTCTTCCACCACATGTAAAACAAAAATGGTACCACCCGCCTTTTTGGCAATTTCAAAAGCTGTTTCTAAGGCAGTAATTGATGTCTTAGAGAAATCAGTTGGAACTAATATTTTTTTCATAGTTTTTAAATTTATTTCGGTGAATCCGAGTGTAGTAAAATTAGAATATTTGGCTTATATAAAAAAGGCTATTTGCACTCAATTATAGCACCCGAATCCGCAGCCCGAAATTGATTCGTTTCCAACCCGTGATTTGATACAAACACCCTGGCAATCAATAAAATCCCCGCAACCAAGAAAACACCTGCGCTGATCATCCGAAACGAAAAATTGAACCTATTCAACAATTCACGGACGAGCCAGGTAAACCCAATCATTACCGGCCAGGTGCCCAAACCAAAAAACAGCATAAATAGGAATCCTTCGTTCGCTGATGGCAACACAAAACAATAGGCCAACGCCATGTAGGTAAGTCCACAAGGCAATAAACCATTCATGGCACCCAAAATCAAAAAGGTCCCGGTTCCTTTGTGTGCAAGTTCGTTTCTAAAATGGTTTTTAAACAGTGACACAGCTCGACTTCCATACTTATCGAGAAAAGGTATTCGCACACTTTTAAAAATGCCGAAACCCAGCAGTAAAAAGACGATTCCCATGAGCAGAGACAGCCCACTTTGTTGCCCTTGAAACGGAATTAGACTGCCTACAGCGCCAGCAAAAGCACCTAACCCAGCATACACCAAAACACGACCGATGTTGTAAACTATTTTACTTTTTAAAAAGGGATTTTGAGCAGTTACCGCGAGCACCAAAGGACTGCACATGCCCGCACAATGAAGGCTACCAGCTAAACCGATCAACAGGGCTGTCCACCACATAGGCTGATTACATTACAATCAATTTCTCGTAATAATAGTCTTTGCCCTGCATTGACCATTGCATAGATACCCGATAGAGCCCCCTCTCCCAGCGTGCCAGTTTGAAACTTTGCTCGGGCTGATTAACCAATTCAAAACGCTGATCTAACCGTTCATCTGAAGGCCTGGCCACACGAAGCTCACCCTTTTCCATTTTTTCCAGCGATTGAAAAAAAACATCTATCTGCGCTTCGGCCATTTTAATAACGGGTTTATCCTTAAGATCTGCCATATTGCGTTGCTGGTTCATCTTTACCTGATGTACCAGTTCATCTTGGTAGTAGTTAGTGGATACTAACGCAATATCTTCTCGAACACACACAAAAACGAGGGTGCCAATAAAGAGTGCAAAGAAGACAAACGATGTGACAACCCATTTCATAACATTATTTTTTAAATGATTTAATCGGCCCGATAAATTTTGCACGGGCTGTTCCAATTCTCTCGTTTTCGCGGTAGATCCCTAGCTCAACCACTGTCTTCATTCCTTGCAAGTCCTCTTCTCCGAGCTTGATCATAACCACTCCTTTAAGAATACCTTCTTTTGGCACCACGATTGATGGATCACCGATTTTTGTGAGTGTGGCTGCCGCAGGTGACTCCATTTTTAGTACCAAGGGTATGTCTTCGAACGTCTTGTTCATGAATTCGATGGTGTACAAGTTCGTAATTTTTCCGTCATCGGTCTTTGTGTACAAGGTGCCAGGAGCCTTCAGAATAGTGGTCTCAATGTCTGCACGCGTGAGAATAAAATACGATAAGAGGCTTAATAGAGCCGTCAGAACCACCGTGTAGCCAATGGTTCTTGGCGTCAATAACTTTTGCTTTCCCTGACTAACAGCGTTGAATGATGAATAGCGGATGAGCCCTTTTGGTTTTTCAACCTTGGTCATCACTTCGTCACAAGCATCGATACAAGCGGTGCAGTTAACACATTCCAGCTGAGTACCGTTTCGAATGTCGATACCGGTAGGGCACACGTGTACACATAATTTGCAATCAATACAATCCCCCTGCTTTTCTGTTATTTTCAGTTCGTTCTTCTTCAGCCTTCCGCGTGGTTCTCCACGCAGCCAGTCGTACGCTACCACAATGGAATCCTTCACTAACAAGACACTTTGCAATCGTCCATAAGGGCAAACAACCAAACAAGCTTGCTCCCTAAACCAGGCAAACACCCCATAGAAAATGCCGGTAAAAACAACCAGGCCGATAAAGCCACTTAAATGCTCTGCCGGTGATTGCGAAACAATTTCCTTCACTTGCTTGATGCCAATCAGGTAGGACATGGCCACATGGGCAATCAGAACAGCAATGCCAATAAAGATAATGTGTTTGCTCGTTTTCTTGAAAATCTTGTTGGTCGACCACGGGAGGTTATTCAGCCTGCGTTGCTGGTTGGCATCGCCTTCGATCCAATATTCTACTTTACGGAATACCATCTCCATAAAAAGTGTTTGCGGGCAAGCCCAGCCACACCAGATCCGGCCAAACGCTACCGTGAACAAAATGATGAATACAAAGAACGTGATGGCAGTGATGGCCAATAGAAAAAAATCCTGCGGCCAAAATACATGGCCAAACAGGATAAACTTGCGCTCAAAAATATTCAACAATAAAAACGGTCGATCGTGCCAGGTTAGGAAAGGTCCAATGAAAAAAAGCGTCAATAATACGATCGACACTACAGCTCGCCTGTTATGAAATACACCGCGCGGCTTTTTCGCATACACCCAAACGCGCTTTCCCTGCGCATCTACTGTTCCTATCGAATCCCTAAACTCTTCGTCAAACTGATAATAATTTTCCCCTGCACCAACGCTCATAAGCTTTTCTCATTAATTGGTTCAACTAGTAATCCAATCCTTCCTTTCTTTTCTTCATCTACAATGAAGCTTGCACTTTTACACTATCCATCTTAACGCTATCCGTTTTCACCCCGCTCTTCTCGAATTCGATCAGGTTTCCTTGCGGTTTTTTTGGATTGGCTGGATTTGAGCCGCGCATGGTTAGGATATAACTAGAAACATTGCGCATCTTTTCAGGACTGATTACGCCATCCCAAGCGATCATATTCGTACCAGCCACTCCATGCTTCACCACTTTGAAGACTTCTGTGATTTTTCCCCCATGTAGCCAATAGTCGTCAGTCAGATTAGGGCCAATATCACCGCCCCCATCTTTGCGATGGCATGATGCGCATGTATTGAGGAACGTTACTTTTCCATCGGCCAGTGCCAACGCATCGGTGGTTGCCTCAACAGTATTTTCGTCAATAGCCGCTACCGGATTGGAGGCTTGCAACTTTTGTGCTTGTGCCTGCGCGTAGGCTACTTCGTTGTCATACTCTTGTAGTTGGGAAGGCAGCGTATCGAACACATGAAAAACGAACAGATAAACCACTGCAAAACCAATGGTGAAATAAAACAACCATTTCCACCAAGGCGGCAAGTGATTATCCAATTCCTTGATTCCGTCATAGTTATGATCGAGCAAAATATCTGCTTCCTTTTCCATTGGCTTCAACGCATTCCAAGAATCCCAAAGCTTCTGCCATGCTGATGGAGTTGGCTTTATTTCAATTCCCAGACGCGCGGCCTTTTCTTGTTCAGCCTGCCGAACCATGATGTTGAGAACTTGCAACATATAGACGGCCACAAGTAGCACGAGGATCGCGATCACAAAAATGAACGCCACCACCAAATAGAACGATAACATAGGATCATCTAAAAAGGAGGCTGACTTTGACGCATTGGCTGTTTGTGAGAAAACGCCAGGTGCGATGCCAAGTCCTAAAAAAAGAGTAATCAAAAACTTCTTCATAGTAAATGAGTTAAGTTGTCAGAGGGATTTTTTTCATTGCCATCGCTCAATGGGATTTGCCCCATTTCGTCCACGTATTTTTTGTCTACTTTAATTACCCACCAAAGCAATAACGTGAAGAAGGAAAAGAAAATGACAAACGAAATAGTTGGCCAAATCGCGATGTTATCAATATTCTGCAAAATATTCTTGTACATAACTTTAAGGTTTTTGTTCAGCTACTTCGGTCTTTATTTTGATATCAGTACCTAGTCGTTGTAGGTAGGCGATCAAAGCCACAATCTCTGCCTCATTCTGGATTTCATAGCCTTCAACCTTCAAGCCTTCCGTAATTTTCTTCGCCTGTGCATCTAAGTCATCATTCGCAGTTTGCTCATACCCTTCTTCATACGGTACACCTACAGTACGCAGTGCGCTAATCTTACCGGGTGTTTGCGTCTTGTCAATGATCTGCTCGTACAACCAAGGATACGCAGGCATGATGGATCCGGTACTTACCTCCGTTGGCGCCAACATGTGGCGGAAGTGCCAGCTGTCTGCATACTTGCCACCGGTGCGCTGCAAATCCGGACCGGTGCGTTTTGATCCCCACAAGAATGGATGATCATACACATATTCACCGGCTTTTGAATACTCTCCTCCCTTCGGATCATAGCGTTGTACTTCGCTGCGGAATGGACGAACCATTTGAGAGTGGCAACCTACACATCCTTCGCGGATGTAGATATCTCTTCCATGTAGTTCAAGCGGTGTGTAGGGCTTTACGGTTGCAATAGTTGGTATGTTTGATTTGATAAGGAAGGTGGGAACCAGTTCGATCACGCCACCAATCAAAATGGCTACCAGTGCAAGTGTCGTAAACAATACGGGTTTACTTTCCAACGCATGGTGCCAGCCGCCCCCCGTATTTGAAGTTTTAATTAGCGGAGCTACTTCCACTTCTTCGTTGGCGATGAATTTTCCTGCATAAGCGGTCTTCACTAAGTTATAAGTCATGATAAACACACCCACCAGATAGAGAAATCCACCAAATGAGCGAAGCATATACAAAGGCAAAATTTTTGTAGTTGTTTCCAGGAAGTTTTGATAAGTCAAAAACCCATCTGGGTTAAACTCCTTCCACATTAGGCTTTGTACCACACCAGCAGTGTACATCGGCAGTGCATAAAAAATAATCCCTAGCGTTCCTAACCAAAAGTGCACGTTTGCCAATTGAGGCGAGTATAATTTGGTATTCCACATACGAGGAACCATCCAATAGAAAATTCCAAAGATCAAGAAACCATTCCAGCCCAAACCACCCACGTGTACGTGCGCCACAATCCAATCTGTGAAGTGAGCAATCGCATTGACATTCTTTAACGACAAGAGCGGCCCTTCTAGTGTTGCCATACCATAGGCCGTAACGGCAACTACCATGAACTTCAATACTGCATCTTCGCGAACGCGATCCCAGGCACCACGAAGAGTAAGCAAGCCGTTCAACATACCTCCCCAACTTGGGGCAATCAGCATGATGGAGAAAACAACACCAAGAGATTGAGCCCAACCGGGTAATGCGGTATATAACAAATGGTGAGGACCAGCCCATATATAAATAAAAATCAACGACCAAAAGTGTACGATAGACAAGCGGTACGAATAGACAGGTCTATTAGCCGCTTTTGGCAAAAAGTAATACATCAAACCTAAAAATGGTGTGGTAAGAAAAAACGCAACTGCATTATGGCCATACCACCATTGCACCAGAGCATCTTGCACACCTGCGTAGAATGAGTAACTCTTGAAGAGCGTAACGGGCATTTCAAAAGAGTTGACGATATGCAATACGGCTACCGTGATGAATGTGGCGATGTAAAACCAAACCGCTACGTACATGTGCTTTTCCCTTCGCTTGATAATGGTGCCGATCATGTTCCAACCGAATACGACCCATACTAGTGCTATGGCAATATCAATTGGCCATTCAAGCTCGGCATACTCTTTTGAGGTGGTGATCCCCAATGGCAACGTGATGGCAGCTGCCACAATGATCAACTGCCAGCCCCAAAAGTGAACCCAACTCAGGGTATCATTTAACATCCGTGCCTTCAGCAGCCTCTGAAGTGAATAGTAGACACCTGCAAACATCGCGTTGCCCACAAATGCGAAAATTACCGCATTGGTGTGAAGTGGCCTTAGCCTTCCATACGAGGTATACTGGAGGTCGAAATTAAAAATGGGGTGGAAAAGCTGAATGGAGATCAGCAACCCCACCGCCATGCCAACAATGCCAAAGATGACCGTGGCAATGATAAAGGCCTTGACAATTTTGTTGTCGTACTGAATCTTTTGTAATTCCATAGATAGGTTGGTCTGTTTATGGCCATAAAAGTAGCCTCCGACTCAACCGACTGGCCATGATAGGTGCCAGTCAACTAGATGACTTTCGTCAGGAATTTGAAAAAAAACGCTATTGCGTGAAATCTCTAAAGCCCGCTATAATAGCAACGATTTTGGCTAAATCGCCATCCAACTTGATAGTCGGCTTGTTGTCTGAAATGAGTTTTTCCACCGAGTCCTTTTGATCACTCGTTATTATTTCTCGTATACGCCACCTTTAGATGAATCCTTTTTCTTATCCTCGAACAACATCCTCACAGATGGTCCATAGGTGTCGTCATACTGCCCGCTTTTCATATTCCAGATAAAAGCACCCAAAAAGAAGACTGCAATAGTCAAAGAAATAGCGATTAATAAAATAATGATTTCCATTAGTGATTTTTTAAATTGTTCAATCCACGTGATGCCCAATTAACAGCCAACGTACTAAAACCAACAACACTCACGCTGCTAATGGGCATGAGTATAGCTGCAATCAAAGGTGATAGATTTCCGGTAACAGCAAAGCTCAACGCGATGATGTTGTAGAAGAAAGAAATTCCAAAGGCGATCTTTAAAATTTGTGTAGCGCTTTTACTTAGTCTCAAAAAGGAATTAAAATGAGACAGTTGGCTGCCCTGCAAAATACCGTCACAAGCCGGAGTAAAAATACCGGTGTCGTCCGTTACCGCAATACCTACCTGACTTTGTTTCAACGCACCCGAGTCATTCAATCCATCGCCTAACATCGCCACTCGTCTACCCTGCTTTTGCAAATCCGATACGTAATTCATCTTATCATGCGGGTCCTGATTGAACCTTAGGTCAATAGGCAGCGGGAAAACTTCGCGCATTCGCTGCTCTTCACTTTTTTGATCGCCCGAAAGCAACGCGACACATTTCTGCCCCAACGATGCTACTAACTCTTTGATATTTGAGCGAATCGAAGTTTCTACGTTAAAATAACCACGTACTTCCTGATCTATTGAAACAAAAACACGAGTTGAACTAGCCGCTCTTTCCTCAATGGAGGCGACAAAATACGATGAGCCAATTTTTAAATTGTGTCCATTCACATTTCCACCAATACCTTTGCCTGTCAGTTCATAAAAATCAGTTACTGAATCCGTGGAATGGCTGCGAATAGATTGTGTAATCAACTTACTAAGGGGATGAGAAGATGAAGACGTCAACTTCTTTACCCAAGCCAACTCATCTTCTTCCAATACGCCAACAAATTTTACGTGTGATGCACCATGCGTGATTGTACCTGTTTTGTCAAACACGACAGCGTCAACTTGAGCCAATCGTTCAATTACATCTGCATTCTTAAGGTAAAAACCATGCTTCCCAAAAACCCGTAGCATATTGCCGTAGGTAAATGGAGCAGCCAAGGCCAATGCGCAAGGACAGGCGACCATCAATACCGAAGTAATCACCAGCCACATTTGAGCCGGATTGAAGAAATACCAGTACACTGCTGTCACTACTGCAAGCGCCATCACTGCCCACGTAAATGCGCGTGCAGCCCGGTCAATTATTTTCTTGTATCCGCTTTCCTCCGCTTTCTGAAAAATCTCGTTGTTCCACAAACTAGTAAGGTGGCTTTGTGATGTTTTCTTCTCTACCTCCAATTCAACGGGCTGCCCGAGCAAACGTCCTCCCGCATACACCAAGTCACTTTTGGCCACCTTGACAGGTTTCGATTCGCCAGTGACGAAACTATAATCGACAAATGTCTCTAAGCTCAACAATCGACTGTCCGCAGGAATAATCTCCTTGTGCCGAACACGAATTCGATCTCCTGGTTGCAACTCATACACAATCACGGGTGTCCAATCAGATCCTATCCACTTCTGAATAGCCAGTGGAAAATAAGATTTATAGTCTCGATCAAAGGCAAGGCTTTCATAGGTTTTACCTTGAAACCAACGGCCAATCAATAAGAAGAAAACCAGCCCGGATAGTGAATCAAGGTAACCCGGACCTGTGTTGAAAAAGATATCATAACTGCTACGCAAAAATAAAGCTGCCAAACCAACGGCTATAGGCACATCAATGTTGATTTGCCTTTGCTGAAAACTCTTCCAGGCATTTCTGAAATAATCGTGCCCACTATAAATAACTGCTGGTATTGCCAGCGCAAAATTCAAAAAAGAAAACAATGCTTTTAATACTGGATCCGAGCCGTCCAGTCCCAGGTACTCAGGGAAACTGAGCAACATAATATTCCCAAAACAAAACCCAGCGATGGCCAACTTGAGAACCAATGACCGATCAGTAGCAGGTTTATCTTGCGCTTCCAGTCGAATAGTTGGCGCATACCCCAGTGAAGCTAATAGCGTTGCGATTTTTGAAAGTGACAGAAGAGCGGGATTAAAACTAATGGTTACCTGCTTCCGGCTAAAGTTTACTTCCGATTTCAAAACACCGACATCCAATCGTTGCAGATTTTCCAACAGCCAGATACATGAAATGCAATGGATAGCGGGCACAAAAAATTGGACAGTACTGTAAGAATCTGAATCAAACGCCAATAATTTTTTTCGAATGGTGGTCTCGTCTAAGAAGGCATATGCCTCGTCTGCCACAAAGCGCTGGGAAACGCCCGGTGCTTTTGTATATGAATAATATTCACAGAGATTATTCTCATTCAATATCTCATACACCATTTTGCAGCCCTGACAGCAAAACCGTTTTTCATCGGTTATTACCAGGTCCGCTCCGCATTCTTGTCCACAATGAAAACAGGCTACTTCTGTCTCTACCATTTGATCCCGTGCTTACTGAAAATATTTTTTTTGCTCATCAATCCTTTGCCTGATAAGTCCAGATGGGGCACTCCAAATGGTTGACTACATCCTCGGCAATACTTCCGGATAGAAAATGATTGAGTCCCTTTCGTCCATGAGTTGCCATGGCGACCATATCTGCATCTATACTTTGCACGAAATTTCTAACGCCACTTTCCTGATCAATATCATTGAATACATTCAATGTATAATCTTTCAACATAAATCGCTTGGCGAAATCTTTAAGTGCTTTTTGGGTGACCGTATCTCGTTTAAAAGAACCAGGCGTATTCACATACAACACATGCAACTTCGCGTCAAAAAAATTCTGTAGCTCTTTTACTTTCAGTGTTAGCGCCTCCGCCTCTAAATCTAATTCATTGGCAAATACTATATTCTTTATACTAGCCATTTTTGTTTCCTTCTTTATCGCCAAAACGGGTACTGTTGAGCCACGCACGATTTTCTCAGTATTCGATCCAATCAAGAATTCTTTCGCACCAGAAGCCCCGTGTGTACCCATTAACACCAAATCAATTTCTTTATCAACTACAAACTGCTTGATCGTTTGGGATGTGGCGCCAAATTCAACATGGCAGAAAACGGGAGGTCCGTCCGCTGCCCACTTTTCAACCATCTTCGCAAACTTCTTTTCAGCCGCTGCTTTTGTTTCATTCATGAATGATTGCTCAAAATAGAGGGTAGGCATCACCACCGTCTCATGCATGACAGGCACTTCCACCACGTTGAGTAAAAACACCTGACCCTTGCTTTGTCGACCAATTTCTACGGCCAATTTGAAAGCTTGAACGGCCGGGTCAGAAAAATCACATGGAACTAATATCTTTTTCATAAGGGTTGATTTTTTAGTTGAACCAAAAATAACAGAATGTGGCGCTGTTCCAATTGATTGTGATCATTTTAGAAAATGACTTTTATCACCTTCCAGAAAAGACTAAAAACCTTGCTGCCTAGGCCTTTTGAGAACCTGGGTGCGAAAAATGCTGTAGCGCACGCATCGCCAACAGCAAACTCAGAAATGTTAGAAACGCCCCCATGAGCATGGGAGCTCCCGGAAAATATATTGGCGAACTCGATGAGGTGAAATAACTGAACAACTGCGTCATTAACAATGGACCTGCAATAGAAGTGGCACTCATTAACCCCGTTAATGCGCCTTGCAACTCTCCCTGCTCATTGGCAGGTACTTGTGTGGAAATAATTCCTTGAAGTGCGGGGCCGGCAATACCTCCCAGACAATAGGGAATCAGAAACACAAACATCATCCAACCGGCAGTGGCGAAACTGAACAAAACGAAGCCAATTACATATAATCCTAACCCAATGTAAAGCGATCTTTTTTGCCCCCACTTTGGAATGACAACGCGAATCAATCCGCCCTGCACAGCCGAAATCAAAACCCCGACAGCCGTCAATGACCAGCCAATCATGGCAGGGCTCCATTTAAATTTCTCAATGGTATAAAATGACCAATTGCTTTGCACCGCGTGTGCCGCTATGTAAATTAATACCAGCGAGGCAACTAGTCCGATGATCAATGGGTAACGTTTTAAGTTGAGTAGCGAATTTATGGGATTAGCTCTTTTCCAATCAAACGCTCTTCTATTTTCGATCTTTAACAACTCAGGAAGAATAAAAAAACCGTAGAGGCAGTTGACCAAACTAAGCCCAGCGGCTACTAAAAAAGGAATCCTGGCACCATAGTTACCCAATAATCCTCCGATGGCGGGGCCAATAACAAAACCCAACCCAAATGCAGCGCCAATCATTCCAAAATTCTGCGCCCTCTTTTCGGGTTCACTAATATCAGCGATATACGCACCGGCCGTTGTGAAGCTGGCGCCCATACCGCCCGCAACAAGCCGACCTAAAAAGAGCCAGCCAATAGTTGGGGCAAATGCCAACAAAATATAGTCAAGGCCAAAACCCAAGAGTGAGGCAAGCAGAACCGGCCGCCTTCCATACTGGTCGCTCAACGCGCCCATGATGGGAGAACATAAAAACTGCATCGCTGCAAACGCAAAAAGCAAATAGCCGCCCAGCCGTGAAGCCTCACTATTCCCCACCTGCCCCAACTCCATAATCAATGCGGGCATAACCGGGATAATGACACCAAAACCGATGCAATCAATTAAGATCGTAACGAAAATAAATCCAAGGGCGGGAGTGCGTGAGGTTGTCAAAGCCTATTATTTCAATGCAATAAAACCAAAATAGGCAAAAAACAGAAGTCTCTGGTAGTAAGGAGGGGAAGTTTGATGCAACCCATTCGCAAATAAACTCGTCTAATTCACCACATGCAGATGCAACCATTTCTACTTTCAGCTTGTCTATGCATCGTAACTAACAAATCTTAAAAACTCATTGTATGAAAAAAATGATTCCCTTTCTTGTAATGGCGATGGTTGGGTTCACCTCGGCTTTTGGTCAATCAAAAGAAATTCGCAGTGTGGGCACTTTTACAAAAATCTCGTTTCGCGTGCCAGGCAAATTGGTAGTGCGTCAGGGAAGCCCGCAAAAAGTAGAGATAGAAGGAGATAAAGCCACCTTGTCAAAAATTGAGACAGAAGTGAAAGGTGACAGACTGGTCATTGGCAATGAGGAAAAATGGAATTGGGGCTGGCGGGATAGTGAACGGATTATGGTGTACATTACTGTGAAAGGTGTTACAGGTCTTAGTGTCTCAGGTTCGGGTGAATTAATCACCGAAGGACGAATCAACACCGATCAAATGGATTTAAATGTCAGTGGATCAGGATCCCTTCAAACGGACGTGAACGCAACCGGAGAGGTAGAAGCTAACGTTTCAGGCTCTGGAAGAATCGATGTAAAAGGCAATTGCCGCAGTATTGAAAGTGATATCAGTGGGTCAGGTAGAGTCAGTGCCTCGTTGACCATCAAAGAAGACGCAAGTATTGATATCTCGGGATCAGGAAAGTTTGAAGGCAGCGGAACAGCCAACGAAATAAAAACAAACATTAGTGGTTCCGGAAAAGTATACGCTTCCAATCTTGAAGTTGACAAATGTGACATCCGTATCTCCGGATCGGGCGATGTAGAAATAAATGTTAAGAGTGAGTTAGATGCCAATATCTCTGGAAGCGGCTCTGTAAGTTACAAGGGAAATCCAAGTCACGTGCGAGGGAATTCTTCAGGAAGTGGGAAAGTGAGAAAAATGTGACATAGATACCTATTGTAATTCAAAGCGAGCGGGGGTGAGAACCTCCGCTTTTTTGTTTTAGATATTAGTGACTACATTTCTTACTAAAAGAGAATTATGGACTTGAACATAGACATAGAAATGGGTTTGCGATTGTTGCTTTCCTTCTGCATTGGAACAGCTATCGGTCTGGAAAGGGAATACAGAAGCAAGGCTGCTGGGCTACGGACGATGATCATGATCTGTTTGGGTTCTACTATTTTCACCGAACTTTCAATGGTACTCGGGGGAGACACACCCGACCGCATCGCCTCCACACTCGTGACCGGAGTTGGCTTTCTCGGAGCGGGTGTGATATTTAAAGATGGCATGACCATTACTGGGATAACTACCGCGACAACAATATGGATTTCAGCAGCGCTCGGGATGGCCGTAGGAGCGGGCGAGTACTTTATCGCCATTGTAAGTTCCGTGGTTGTGTTAATCGTATTGACTGCTTTAGAAAAAATTCAGACTGTAATTGAAAGTTGGCACCAGTCGCGCAGCTATAAACTAACCATCGCGCCCAAGGGTGACTTTGAAAAACATCTTGAAGATCACTTGAAAAAATTAGATTTGGGCTTCAAGAAAAAACGCGACTTAAAAGAGGTATCCCAATTTGTTCTAGTCTATGATGTCTTTGGAAAAGAAAAAAAGCTCGACCATTTCAATACGTGGCTCAAAGACGATGATCGTGTAAAATCATACGACTACTAATCGCCTTTCTTTTCGTGTGCTAGCGCACCTTCTACAATCAGAAACTGGGCGACACTATACGTTAGCATAATAAGTGCACCCGCAGCGGAAAACGCGTGATGAAATTTGTTAATTGCGAGTAGCGAATCAGAAACCATAAATAGTACAGCGCCAATAAATATCAAAAGGAAACTCTTGGAATTAGTTCGCCCATATCGAAACAAAGCTGTCAAAGCCATCAGGGTAATAGCCAATGCATAAACCATCACAGGTATTCGCAAAGCACCCAAAAACGGATAAAGAATCGTAACCAATCCTGTACCCGCCAGAATAATCGGAAAAGCAAAGCGAACTTTTTGCGAGCCTAAGAGCTCTTTTGATGAAGAGATCGTTTGTAATTGGCGATAACAAAAAATGTATACTATATGCCCTGTCAAAAAACTAGCTAAGCCACTTATGAAAAATAAGGAATCCTTCGATTGAAAGATTAGAAGAACATCACCCAACCAACAAAAAAATAAAGCGACAAAAAACAAACGTGATCTCGCGGGCGACATCACCCAATAATGTGCGATCAATCCGATCATGATCAGTGGCTTGAAAACTACGGAGTGTCCCGGATAGTCGAAAATAGCAGTCCCCAATTCTGCACTTGCACCGATCGCAAAAATATGAACAGGTAGGTCTCTTCTAATTTGCATAGGTTCTCCTTTTTCGCATAAATAAAAATAATAGAGCCACACCACACAAAGCAGCACAGACGCTAAAGGTCATCAAAAATTGCTTTGTATCATTTCCATAAATATAGGATGAAACAAGTGCGCCCAAACCGATGCCCATCTCCATAAAGATATAGAAAGAAGCTATGCCCCTCCCGCGGTATTGTTCATCACACAAGTCTGTAGCCCAGGCCAGCAGCGTTGGTGAAGTAGATCCCTGCGCTAGTCCATACAAAATAGCCCCCACAATTAACCAGGTAGCATTGTTGGCCAACCCGAACGTGAGCATCGCGACTAGCATAAGGGGAATTGACAATTTCAACACTGCCACCCGCCCATACCGATCAGATGCTTTTCCTGCTACCAACCGAATGACTAGGCTCGAAACGGTTAAAAAAGTAAACAGAAGCCCTTTGTTCTTGATTCCCATCGCAGATCCAAAATCGGGAAGTAACGTAAAGGCCGTTCCATAGGAATAGGCAGTCAATAGCATAACAAAAGCAGGAGCAAAAACGCTTGGCTCGAAGATATCCTTTCTGGACACTTTTAAAACATCCAAAGCTACCTTCCTTCTCTCCTTCAACGTTTCTCTTACTTGCATCATAATAACGATCGACAAAAAAGCAAAAAGAGAAGACACATAAAACATAACGGAGATACCGAAATTGTTTGCCACCGCGCCACCAATGGCCGGGCCACCTGCCATACCGACAGCTCCTGCTGTACCAATCCATCCCATGGCTTCACCTCTCTTGTTAGATGGAATGGTGTCAGTGATGTAGGCAGCAACTCCTGTAGGTGTAAAACCTGTAGAAAAACCATGAACAAGTCGTAACAAAAGAAATCCCGCGATAGAAGTAAGCACAGGGTATAAAAAACTGCAGATCAAACAAACCACGCTTCCCACTAACATCACGGGCTTCCTACCCCATCGATCAGTTAGTTTACCGCTGAACGGGCGAGACAACATCGCGGTGAGCGTAAACAAAGAAATAATAAAGCCCTTGTAATCTGCTCCTCCCAGATTGCTCAGAAAATCCGGTAATTCCGGAATGAGCATGTTGAAGCTGGCAAAAAACAACACAGAACTGATGCACAAAAACCAAAACTGCGATGAGTATGCGTGTGAAGCTGGCTTAGGATTCATTCTTTGTTGCCGCCTCCTGGCCTTCTAATAAATATGCTTTAATAAAATCATCGAGGTCACCATCGAGCACACCCTGCGCATCGTGGCTTTCTACGCCTGTCCTTGCATCTTTCACCAATTTATAGGGATGTAAAACGTAGTTTCTAATTTGCGATCCAAAATCAATCTTCATCTTTCCAGCCTCCACTTTATCGCGTGCTGCGTTGCGCTTTTCCATTTCGCGCTGGTACAATTTTGATTTCAACATTTGCATGGCGCGTTCGCGATTCGCGTGCTGGCTTCGTTCCACCTGGCACACAATCACAATACCTGATGGTTTGTGTGTGAGTTGTACTTTGGTCTCGACTTTATTGACGTTCTGTCCTCCCGCTCCACCCGAGCGCGATGTTTGAATTTCAATATCGGCAGGGTTCACTTCAATCTGAATGGTGTCGTCTACTTTGGGATAAACAAAAACAGAAGCAAATGACGTGTGTCTCCGTTGGTTAGAATCAAATGGGGAAATGCGCACTAACCGATGAACGCCTATCTCTGATTTGAGTTTGCCATAGGCAAATGGGCCCTCGATTTCCAATGTTGCAGATTTTATCCCTGCAACCTCACCGGATTGATAGTCGATTTGAGAAACCTTATATCCACTCTTTTCTCCCCACATGATATACATGCGGTTAATCATATCTGCCCAATCATTACTTTCTGTTCCACCTGCGCCAGGATTGATCTCTAACACTGCGCTCAGTTGATCCTCTTCCTGGCTAAGCATTTTTTTGAATTCCAACTCTTCCACTGCTTTGGCTACCTTGGGAAACTCAACATCTAATTCTTCTTCACTCACATCGCCTGCTTCGTGAAACTCATTTAATACTTCCAAATCCTCCACCAACTTATTGACTTGGGCATACGCATCTGTCCAAATCTTTTTAGATCTGATATTTTTTAGGATTACTTCCGCCTCTTTGGGCTTATTCCAAAAATCTGCTTGGTGGGTGATGCGTTCTTCGTCTTCTATTTCTACAATCTTACGGTCGTAGTCAAAGATACCGCCTGAGGGCGGCAACACGGGCTTTTAGGTCCTTTAATTGTTCAGTGGTCATCTCGTTGGTGCTAAAATAAAAAGCAAAAATAAACAATCAATATATACTTTCATCGATTGAACTGGTAATAGGGCGATGTGTAATCAACAGTGCGAATCGATACACCACGAGCCACTTTCTTATATTTCGGTTTAATAAAGGTTAGGACGACTCCAGCAGCGGCCACACCAAGGGCTAGCTGATTGGCCTCGTCAAAACCACTCTTATTAGTACCAATCAAGACGTTTAGTTGATCGATGGCAATATAGCCGATTCCGCCAATGAGCAATGCGCGTCCAAGTGTTTTAGTAAAGCTTCTATTTTTTTGGTTTCGCAATGAAAACTTTGCAATCCGTTGAAAAGGTATTGTGTCAAGTGCAGCTGTGATCAAAGTAAAATCGGTTAGCTCGGTAATATACCCTTCCACCAACCGTTGATCCTTTAACTTAAATTTAAAATAGTCACCCTCGGTAAATCGCCCAATAACATTTCCTTTTTGCAAGAAAACCATTTGCTTTTGTGAGAACCCACAAGTAGCGATGAAGAAAAAAAATAGGGATAATCTAATCGATGCGAAGTTCACGCAATTTCAACGTAAAGCCTTTCAACACATTTTCCCCAGAAAGCGATCGATCAAAGCCAGTGACATTCTCTATTTCTCCATTGCCCCGATAAATCCAGGCCTTCTCTCTGACCGGGTCTATTAGCCAACCTAACTTCACTCCATTGCCAATATACATTTTCATTTTCTGGTGTAATTCAACCAACGAATCGCTGGACGATTTCACCTCTACAACAAACTCAGGAACTAGCTTAACAAACTTTTTTCGCTCTTCTTGCGATAATTTCTTCCAGGATGATTTTGCAATCCACGCCACATCTGGCATTCGTAATGAATTGTCAGGCAACAAATAACTACCCATTGCATCAGTAATAAAACCTAGCTTATTTTTCAAATTCCATTTTGAAAGCTGCGCGATAATGATTCCATTTATTATGCTACTTCTGGTAAAATTAGGTGCCATAATGTAAATGACTTTATTGGCGTCTCGTTCAATGCGCAAGTCTGGGTTATCCTCAAAAAAGCGGATAAACTCAGCATCGGTCATGCGGGGAGAATTAGCTTTTACTGTTTGAAAATCACCCATGATATAAAGTTAAAACAATTTCCGAAATTCATTTGAAGTCTACAGCCTCGGCTTCCAAGGAGTTTCTTCCACCCTTAGTTCTTGTGCCATCATGCGGCATAGCACAAACAAGTAATCAGAAAGGCGATTGAGGTATTTGATGACTAATGGCTCAACCACTTCGTGTACATTCAACGCAATGGTTAATCGCTCTGCCCTTCGGCAAACAGTACGCGCCACATGCCCAAATGAAACAGACAGATGCCCGCCTGGCAAAACAAAAAACCGCATTGGTGGAAGTTCGCTATCCATCTTGTCCATCTCATGTTCGAGGAAAACAACATCTGCTTCTTGCAATGAAGGTATTTTTACTTTGCTGTTACCCGGCTCGGTAGCTAAAATAGAACCGATGGTGAAGAGGCGATCCTGAATCTCAACTAAAACTTCTTTTCTCTTTTGATTGACTTCTTGGTCTCGGACAAGGCCGATATAAGAGTTTAATTCGTCAATAGTGCCATAGGTATCAATACGTAAGTCTGCTTTGGATACACGCGTGCCTCCAAATAATGAAGTGGTTCCTTCATCGCCCGTCTTGGTGTAAATCTTCATCCCTCAAAATTCGAAGATAAAAGGCGAAAGATCAAACATCAGAATAACCAACAAAAAGCCGACTTTGGGACAACGATCTTCGGAGTAACCGAAAAGATGATTCTTAGTGTGCGACTGCTACAGATGCCGGGTTTCGCGTCACTTTTTCATTTTTGCGATCCCATTCAATCAATCCATCGCGCAAGCGGATAATCCGATGCGAATAGTGCGCGATATCATCTTCGTGGGTTACTAAAATGATTGTATTGCCTTTATCATGCAAATCCTGAAAAAGATTCATGATGTCATAGGACGTTTTGGTATCCAAGTTACCCGTGGGTTCATCCGCGAGAATGATCGAGGGATTGTTGACCAATGCACGTGCGATAGCGACCCGTTGACGTTGACCACCCGAAAGTTCATTGGGTTTGTGGTGATAGCGATCGCCCAGATTCACGCTCTCTAATGCGCTCATCGCGATTTCTTCACGTTCAGATCGGCTATAGCCTGCATAAATTAAAGGCAGTGCCACATTCTCAAGAGCAGAGGCTCTTGGCAAAAGGTTAAATGTCTGAAATACAAACCCTATTTCCTTGTTACGAATCGCTGCCAGTTCGTTTTCAGTCATCTCACTTACTTCATGGCTGTTAAGCCGATACGTTCCGCTAGTTGGTGAGTCCAGACAGCCCACAATATTCATCAACGTGGATTTGCCCGAACCGGAAGGGCCCATGAAAGCGACATATTCTCCTTTATCTATTGAAATTGAAATCGACTGGAGGGCATTGACAATATTGTCGCCCATTTTATAAACCTTCGAGATTTCGTGGGTTTCGATAATTTTGCTCATGTATCTTTTTTTATGGATGCTACTAGGTGGCCTAAAGTTCTATTGAACTGATCAAACGCCTTTTGGTTTCAAATCAAGGCAAATTTGAGCTAAAAAAGTCAATTAATTTCCCAAATATTGGTTTTAAGACGGTTGAGAGGTGGAAAGGTTACCCATGCTGACCACTGATTTCGAAACTAAATGTCCGATCCTCAAACTGAAAGGTGGCCAGATCGTACACTCGCTCGCTGAATTTCGCCTTGTTTTCATGATCGATCAAAATAACCGTTGAACACCGTGTGCCGTACCCATTTGTTTTGATAAACATGGACGAAAGTGCCCGCTCCCGATCTAAACCTATTCCCGTTTCCGGTAATAGGTTATCTGGTGCTTGTTGTTCATCCAATAGAAAATCAAATAGTTCAGCCGGCTTTAATACAGGTTGAGTCAGTAGTGTGTTCCATTTTTCCTTGCCCCTCTCCACTTTGGGCCAGGGTGTATCCAATAAATGATTGCTCAATCCGTGGATCCCTTGCTCAATTTTTTCCGGGCTTCCGCTGTAATTCGAATAATAATAAAGATCGCTGCTATTCCCAACTATGAGATTGAAACCGTTATAACTTTTTCCTACTTGCTCAATTTGTCTCAGGTATGATTGCGCGTCCATTTGACCCGCCAAATAGTCGCTGACGAGTTGCCCTCTAGACGGTGCAATAGGGTTGATATTGTGCGGATCGCGATAGTTTGTGACCATACTAATCCTGCCTGTTTTTGTCATGGCCATCCAGGTACCTTTTGCTTCCAAATCCCGGCCACCTAAAATATTCGGCTGTTCTTGCCAAAATTCGGCAGGGGCCGTCTGGCGATTATAAAATTCATCCCGGTTGGCGGCAACTATTAATTTATAGTTCGGATGTTGGTTAACAGAAATAAAAATCAGGCACATGTTATTTCAGGATTATCTTTCAAATAACTCCAATTGGGCAGGCAATAGTTGAAACGATTTTCGATGATATGGAGTGATTCCTAGAAAACGTATTCCATCTCTATGCTGAACCGTTGGATAACCCATATTGCTTTCCCATCCATAACCTGGATATTGATCAGAAAGTTTTTCCATGAGGTCATCTCTATAGGTTTTAGCAAGAACAGATGCAGCTGCTATTGACAAATATTTGCTATCGCCTTTTACAATGCATTGGTGTTGGATTTTCCTGTAGGCGGTAAAACGATTTCCATCGATCAACAAAAATTCGGGTTCTACTTCTAATTGGTCCAAGGCGAGATGCATGGCCTTAAACGAAGCATTCAAAATGTTGATTTCATCTATTTCCTGGTGGCTGACTTCTGCCACTGCCCAAGCTAACGCGGCACCTTTGATTTCTTCTTGCAATTGCTCTCGGTCCTTTTTCTTTAACTGCTTTGAGTCTGTCAATAACTTGTGCTTAAATTTCTTAGGGAGAATAACTGCTGCAGCCACAACTGGGCCTGCCAAACAGCCACGACCCACTTCATCGCAACCAGCTTCTACAAGGTCTTTAGTAAACGAAGAGCGAAGCATTATTTTCTTTCAACAGGAAGTAATCGAAATCGAAATTTTTCTCCATCAATAGTGACGAGAGCTCCTTGAGAAAGGTAATGGGTTATCTGAATTTGATTATTCTTGATTAACAAAAAGAGTTCTTCGATGGATATCTTCTCTAAACGAAAAGTTAATACTGAAGGGCTTCGCTTTCCAGATAATGAGACAATTCTACCGTAGTCTAAATCATGGGTTAAAATTACGTAGTCATTCAACGCGCAATACTCAACTATTTTTGAGTCAGGTTCTCCTTTTAGTCCGATAAATGTTGCGTGAGTCGATTGCCAGCCAATGGAACTCAGTAGTTCTGAAAGTGAAGGCGCTATGTTTTCATTCAATAAGAATTTCATGAACTCTTCTCTAGCGGCAAAAAAGTATCTTGCATCATTGCCGATGCAAAAGCCATTGCCTCTAAGACATCTTCCTTTGTTATCCAATGAAACTCATTCAAAAAAGCTTCTATGGTCATGCCTCCGGCCAAATATGCTAAGATGGAAGCTACCGGCATACGGGTTCCTTTTACTCGAGGTTTGCCAAAGCAAATCTCGGGATTGACAGCTATCCGAGGAAAGTCGGGATGGGAATATTCCATACAATTAATTCAATATCAAAGATACTACCTTTTGGTAAATCCTTCTCATATCAACACTTTTGTGTCTTTACAAATAAACCTTTGTGGACAAGAAAAACAAAAACCCATGGACAACACTTTCCGCTGAAAAAATCTACGAAAACCCGTGGATTAAAGTTGAGGAGCATCAGGTATTAAATCCTGCTGGTGGCAAAGGCATTTATGGAAAGGTACATTTTAAGAACAAAGCGATTGGCATTGTTGCACTGGATGAAAAAAGGAATACCTGGCTGGTCGGTCAATTTCGTTATCCATTAAATGAATGGAGCTGGGAAATACCGGAAGGTGGTGGTTCACTCGAAGCCAACCCGTTGGAATCTGCTCAACGCGAACTAAAAGAAGAAACAGGCATCACCGCAAAAAAAT